>Ga0155982_105_pt1 | contig 77260 bp, 72 predicted proteins | sample RifCSPlowO2_02_FD_107636 | JGI IMG/M metagenome (GOLD analysis project Ga0155982, IMG submission 107636) | Candidatus Jacksonbacteria bacterium RIFCSPLOWO2_02_FULL_44_20
CGGACAAGCGTGCTGACTATTACGACAGAGCTCATAAATATCGACCCTCCTACAATTCCAGTTAGCCTTCCTTTTTCTATCCATGGCGCAAAAGTCGTTGGACAAGATGGAGGTGGAGTTGGAATTTATAAGTATAACGCATCGTTTTCCACAGAGGCTTCCGGCGCAGTTACTATTTCCCCGCTTGAATGGGATGGTTACACAATTACTTTTAATGAGAGCGTAATCGGGTTTAATCTAATTCAATACAGCCCTCCAACAAATGATCCAATTTCTATTTTGCCAAATACATCAGTTTCAATCTCATTTCTTTTTCAAGCGCCTTATGAGCAGTATTCGCTTCTTGTATCAGTGACTGATGAAACAGATTTACCTCTGACTGTGGCAAACGTGCGTCTCGTCGGAGGCGGCGGCGGTTATGATCATACGGAAATAAGTAGCGGAACCGGGCAGTCATTTTTCGCGCCTTTGGCTGAAACCGATTATAACATCAATATAACCAAAACAGGATACAACCCTATTGATCTATTGAACTTTCCAGTTAACGGAAATAATGAGGTTAAGCTACAGATGTTTCCGACATAATTATGTTTCTATGGCGCGCAGTTTTAAAAATTTACGCGACGGCTTCACTTTAGTGGAATTGCTTGTTGTCATCGGCATTATTACTGTAGTGGGAGTTTCACTTTCAACTGTGTTAACCGCAGGATTAAAACAGCAATTTTTCTTGAACGGACATAATGAAAGCGTTGAAGACGCGCGTAAGGCTATGCGAAAAATGGTCGCAGAAATTCGTGAAACCCAGGATTCTGATAACGGCGCGTACGCAGTCGCAAATGGAGATGCGTATGAGTTGATTTTTTACAGCGATATAGACACAGACATAGGGGTTGAGCGCGTCAGGTACATCTCGGACAATTCTGGTTTGAAGAAAGGAGTTGTTGAGCCAAGCGGAGCAAACCCTGTTGTTTATAATCTGGGAAGCGAGACAATCACGCTTCTCTCGCCTCATGTTGTGAATTCGGAAGATGGAATTCCTCTTTTTAAGTACTATACAAAGGACTATCCAACAGTAGCAACGCCGCTTGCAACGCCAGTTAATATTGATCAAGTCTCGCTTATTAATTTTGTTATACGCGTAAAGAGCGAAAGCGGGGGCGGATCAATCACAAGCACTCTTTCATCCTTTGTGCAACCTCGGAATCTCAAGAAGAATTTATAATGAATTGTCTATGTTAAAATTTTCGCGCGCGTTTTTAAATATACGTGGCACCACGCTTGTTATGACTCTTGTTTTTTTGAGCATTTTATCAATCATCAGCACCTCAATTGTCGGTCTTGTGATCGCGGAAAATAAATTGGCAAAATTGCGGCTTACCGAAGAATACAGTTTTCAGGTCGCAGAGTCCGGGTTACAGTACGCAAGGTGGCGCATGGCGCATGATGCAAGCGATTTTACAGGAGCAACACAGACATTGACTGATTTTGCCGGCGGGGAGGTCGGCTCGTACACTCTTACATTCACCACGCCCGCCGGAGGCGACTCAAGAATTAGCATCACATCCAAAGGCTGGTATAAAGACGCAACAAATCTGTATCGCACTGTGACGGCTAAATACGGAAAGATGGCGTTCACTTATTATTCGTTTCTGTTTGATGAAGGCGCGTGGTTTGGCATTCCTACAGTTGACGGGCGGGTGCATTCAAACGGCGGTATACGCATGGACGGAACAGTAAACTCTTTGGTTACTTCCGCTGTTTCAAGCTATACATGCACACAAGTTCATGGTTGTAACACAAATGAAACTAAAGCTGGAGTCTGGGGCGCGGGTGGAAACCAGTCCTTGTGGACATATCCAGTTGTTCCTATTGATTTTAACAGCGTTATTACTAATCTTGAAGATTTGCATGAACTTGCTGAAGATATGGGAGTCGGCCTGTTTTTGAGTAAAAATGCTACTCCAAAAGGGTACGAATTGAATTTTCTCGCGGACGGCACTGTGGAAGTGTATAAAGTTGAATCGCTTGAAAATCCTGTTTCTCATAGACGATGGGTCAATGGTCTCTGGAAAAATTATACAAACTCGCTTGATATTGATGACGCGGAGCTCTTGCAAGTATATACTCTACAACAGCCAAGCGATTTTATTTTTGCCGAATCAGACGTGTGGGTGCGCGGTACAGTTAAAGGACGCGTTACTGTCGTTGCCGCAGAAATTCCGCAAGAATCAGCTAATTATCAGGATATCGTTATTTCAGACAATGTCGTGTATAATACATATGACGGCTCTGCCGTACTTGGTCTGATCGCAAAAGGGAATGTTTTGATCGCGCTTAAAGTTCCGGATGATCTTCGCGTTGATGGTGTGTTGATGGCGCAAACCGGCATTGTCGGGCGAGATTACTACGAAAGCGGGCCGCAGACGAATCCGTATTATCTCCGCACGTCCATTACCACTTATGGCTCTATTATTAGTAAGGGGTTTTCCGATCCGCAGTTTCGCTGGATTGATCCGGATTTGAATGTGGTGAGCGGTTTTGTGACTAGTACAAACATCTACGATCCTAATATCGCGTTTAATGCCCCTCCTTATTTTCCAACAGTTGGTGTTGCCGATTTTATGGACTGGGAAGAAAAGGCAAAGGGGACATAAAACATTTTTATGTTTTTTCGCACAACCACAATTAACATTGATATCAGCGATTTTTATCTGAAAGCGGCGCGGTTAAGCGGCAGGGCTTATGACGTTAAGCTTGAGCGCGTGCGGCGCATTTCTGTGCCTGAAGAGGCGATTCAAAAAGGAAGGATCATGGATCGCGACACAGTTTCCTCGCTCCTAAAACGCCTTGTTACAGAGCTTGGCGGCGGACATGGGAGCAAAAAATTTATCAATGCTGTGCTACCGGACACAGCAACATTTATTAAGCTTATTGATGTTCCAAGCGACCCTGATATCCCGCAGTTTGTTAAAAACATTAACGATGAAATCGCGCATCATATACCGTATAATATTGATGACGTGTATCTTGATTGGCAGAAGGTCGGGAACAGCGCTGAACGAGATAGAGTGCTCGTGGGCGTCTGCCCAAAAGAGGTTGTTGATGAATATACAAGCACAATTGAGCGCGCTGGGTTGATTCCAAAGACTCTTGAAGTTGAGAGCTTATCCATTGTGCGAAGCATCTTTCAAATAAAGAAAGGGCGGCAGAAAAATTTATCCAACAGAAATGTGATTGTTCTTGATCTTGGCGCCGCGAGATCAAGCGTGATTTTTTACCAGGAACGGCCGTATAATGAAGGAGATACCATTGAATTTAGCGTGAGCCTGCCGCTTTCCGGACACGAGATAGATTCCGCGGTTGAAAAAACACTCGCTCTCACGAGAGAACAGGCAATGAAATTCAAAGTTGTTTGCGGCCTTTTGGAGAATGAACCTTGCAACGGCGCGCTTTTGAAAATAGTTGAACCGATGCTCCAAGATTTTGTCAGCCGGCTTCAGCAGACCATTGAGTTTCATACGTCTCACTTTGAGGGCACTGTCATTAACAGCATGATTTTGTGCGGCGGAGGAGCGAACTTGAAAGGTTTGCGCGAATATATTGAAAAACATATAAATATCCCGGTTGAGCTTGGAGATTCTCGCGTGAACCTGAAAAATAAAAATATCATGACCCAAACCGAGGCGCTTTCATATTGTAGCGTCATCGGGTTGGGGCTTGGAGAATTGTACCGATGATCGTGCGCTTAAATCTTCTACCAGAACTGGAACGAAAAAAACTGAAGATTGAAGAATTATACCATCTTGTGAAAAGAGAGATACTTTTTCTCTTTTTTATTACAACGCTCGTTTGCGCATCCCTGTGGTATGTATCGCGCACACTGGAGGACAATATCGCATCTGTGCGCTCATCATTAAGTTCAAACAAGGATCGCAACCAAGAACTGCTGGCAAAAGTTAATTACCTAAACAATACCGCAAAACATGTTGGTATTGTGCAGTCATTTTTTTTCCGCCATTCGGCTATAATTCTTGATTTTATAGAGCTTTCTCCGAACGGCATCAGCCTTACAAAGTTTTCTATTAACGGAGAGAATATTGAGATTGCGGGAATGTATGAGGATCGCGAGCAGTTACTGCGGTTCAGATCTAATTTGGAGAATGGATTTCTCACAGAAATTGAATTTCCAATCGCCAATTTACTGAAACAGGAAGGAGGCGAATTCACCATTCGCGGACGCATTTCGGAAGAATTGCGTAAAAAAATGCTTTTATTTTATGAAAATTAAAACTCGCTCGCGGCGGCAAGAACTCATAACTCTTATACTTGTAGCAATAGCTCTTCTTACAGGAACTGTGCTATTTTTTATCGCGCCGACTATCAAGCGCGTTAAGAGTAACTATGTGGAATTCTATAAAGAAAAAACAGAGATTGAGCGGCTTTTGACTGAAGGGTCAACAGAAGAACTGCTTGAACGGCAGGCCAAAGACTTGCGCGATGAACTGGATGAACTAGATAACGGATTTATTACAAAAGGGCGCGAAGTGGAGTTTATCACTTTTCTTGAGGGACTTGGAGAATTATATAATCTCAAACAAATGATTCAGTTGAATGAGCCGGAAGTCAATTCACAAACTGATTTTTTTCGCTCCGCTCTTTTGACCCTAAAAATTGAAGGCGATTTTCTAGATTTGTTGGGCTATTTGACAGAATTGGAGCGGAGTCCTTATTATGTGAATGTTAGTTCCATTACAATCGTAAAGGATGGATCAAGCGCTGTTTTTGCAAATGGCGCGCGATCTTTAAGCCGTGTTGTGCCGGAGAAAGAGAACAATGACGAGAATGTTGCGCTTGTTTTTGGAGAGGCGCTTTCTATGAGCATAACTGGCGAGGTATTTTGGCAACATGAACAGTAAAAAAAATACAATTATTCCATATCGCCAGGTTTTTCAGTTTGCTGGTAAAGCAATATCAGAACATATACACTACTGTAATATTATTTTTTTGATTATTGTGGCAGTGTGGCTGTATCTTTTTATTACTGATTATTATCTTGCTCCAAAAGAGGATTTTTCGTTTATTGCCTCTAAAAGTTCTGAAATTTATGATGTCGCGCTTAACGGCAAGGCATTTAACGACGCATATATGAGCTATCGCAATAAACAGACTGCCGGAGTGGCAGTGCCGTCTTTTGTTAAGAATCCGTTTTAGTTCCCTGACTGCCGTTAGGCAGGCCTGCTTGCCGGTAGGTAGGATTGCTTCATGATTTTATACAACACCCTAACGCGCGCGAAAGAAAAATTTACGCCTTTTAACAAAGACCGCGCAACACTTTACGCATGCGGTCCGACAGTGTACGACTATGCTCATATAGGCCATGTTCGGGCTTATATTTTTGTTGACGCGCTCGCTCGCGCAATTCGTTACAACGGATATGCTCTCACTCACGTTATGAACATCACTGATGTCGGCCATTTAACCGATGACGCTGATCAAGGAGAGGATAAAATTGAGCGCAAAGCCGTAGCGGAGAAGAAAACTGTGTGGGATATCGCGTATTTTTACACTGACGATTTTTTTCAAACAATGAATTCGCTCGGTATTGTACGGCCAGATATCGTCTGCAAAGCGACAGATCACATTCCAGAGATGATCGCCCTTATAAAACTTATTGAAAAAAATGGTTGCGCGTATCAGACAGGAGACGGTATATATTTTGACACCTCGCGCATATTTCATTATGGGAAACTCGCGCGGCTTGACGTTAAAAGCCTAGAAGAGGGCGCGAGAGTTGAGCCGAATCCTGAAAAACGCAATCCAACCGATTTTGCGCTCTGGAAATTTTCGCCGTTAGACGCAAATAGGCAGATGGAATGGGCGTCTCCGTGGGGTAAAGGTTTTCCAGGCTGGCATATTGAGTGCACTGCGATGGCGGTAAAGTATTTAGGCGAACAAATTGATATTCACACCGGCGGCATTGATCACATTCCAGTGCATCACACAAACGAAATCGCGCAAGCGCAAGGGGCCTTTGGGAAAGATGTCGTCCGATTTTGGCTTCACAATGAATTTATGCTTGTTGACGGACAAAAGATGAGCAAATCCAAGGGTAATTTTTATCGGCTTTCTGATATTACCGCGCGCGGAATTTCACCACTCGCATTGCGGTATTTTTTCTTGCAGGCGCACTACAGAAGTCCTGTGAACTTTACATGGGAATCGTTACGCGGTGTACAAAAAGGATTGGAGAATTTATATGAGAAAATTCGGCAAATTCAAAACTCAAAACTCAAAATACAAAACCACAACTCAAAACTCAAAATTCATTATACAACGCAATTTTTAGAAGCCATTAATGATGATTTAAATACCGCGAAAGGATTAGCGGTGTTGTGGGATATGTTAAAGGATGGAGACCTAGCCGAAGAAGAGAAATACGCGCTTGCTTTAGATTTTGATCAGGTTCTTGGGCTTGGACTTTTGGCTATATCGCCGCGCGAGAGCGTTCCACTGCCTACTCAAATAAAAAAACTCGCCAAAGAACGAGAATCAGCGCGTGCAGAGCATAATTTTGCGCGATCTGACGAACTGCGGCGCGAGTTAGAGAGTGCCGGCTACGATGTCATGGATACTAAAACTGGGCAGAAGATAGATGTGAAAAAATGCTTGTCAGGTGAGTAATCACTGTGATAGTATAGTTCAAACTTCTTTTTGGGTCGCTAGCTCAATCGGCAGAGCAACAGCCTTTTAAGCTGCTGGTTCCGGGTTCGATTCCCGGGCGACCCACCATTCTTTTTTCATGCCCAAAGAAATGATACCGCCACATAATGAAGACGCTGAAACTTCCGTGCTCGGAGGCATTCTGATTGACAAAGACGCAATTTTGAAAGTCGCGGGCATTCTTATCAGGGAAGATTTTTATAACGATCGGCACGCAATCATTTATGAGGCGATGCTGTATTTATTTGAACGGCGCGATCCAGTTGACATCGTTCATCTTGCCAATCGCCTTCATGAAACCGGTGAACTGGAGCGAGTCGGAGGGCGCGGATTTGTAGCTGAACTTTCAAATACTGTTCCGACGGCGAGCAATATCGCGGAATATGCGAAAATCGTGAAACGCAAATCAACTCTGCGTAAACTCATCAGGGCCGGGCAGAATATCTTGAACCTCGGTTTTAATGAAGCCGATGACGTTGAAAATACACTTGACGTCGCAGAGCAGGAACTTTTTTCGGTTTCCCAGGAAATGTTGCGGAAAAATTTTATTCCAATGTCGCACATTTTGCAGGAAGCATTTGAGCGCATTGATGAACTGCATCGGCAGGATGGGAAATTGCGCGGACTTACAACAGGTTTTACCGATCTTGACAGTCAGCTTGCAGGATTGCAGAAGTCAAATCTTATTATTCTTGCCGCGCGCCCTTCTGTTGGAAAGACTAGTTTAGCGCTTGATATCGCTCGTCATATTGCGGTTAACTGCAAACAGAAGGTTGGCGTTTTTTCTCTTGAAATGTCTAAAGAAGAGCTCACAGATCGGTTTTTGTGCGCGCAAGCCAGCGTGGGACTGTGGAAAATGCGCACAGGCAGGCTTTCCGAAAGCGATTTTCCGGGTATAGGAACCGCAATGGGAATTCTTTCTGAAGCAAATATTTTTATTGACGATTCTCCGACCGCAAATATAATGGAGATTCGCACAAAAGCGAGGCGGCTCGCTCTTGAAAAAGGCCTTGATTTTCTCGTAGTTGATTACTTACAGCTCATGGAAGGAAGATCGCAAGAGAATCGCGTGCAGGAAGTTTCCGAGATAAGCCGCGCGCTGAAGTCAATCGCCCGCGAGCTTGAAATTCCGGTGCTTGCGCTTTCACAGCTTTCGCGCGCGGTTGAGTCCCGCACGATCGCTGTGCCGAAACTTGCGGATCTGCGGGAGTCCGGAAGCATTGAACAGGACGCCGATGTTGTCATGTTCATTTATCGGAAATCCATGGACAAAAGCAGGGACTGTCCTCCAGAAGAGCGCAGTATAGCGGAAATTCATATTGCTAAACATCGAAACGGACCGACCGGAATCATAAAACTTTTTTTTGACGAGGATCGCGTAACTTTTCGTAATTTAGATAAATCGCATAACCAATAATTTATGTTCAACAAACTAAAACAATTCAAAGACCTGCGCGATCAGGCAAAAAAGATTCAAAAACAGATGGAGGATGAAATTTTGGAGGTGGCAAAAGACGGAATACGGATTAAAATTAACGGCGCCAATGAAATTCTGGAACTTGATATTGAAGATCGTCTTCTAAAAGAAAAGGAGAGATTGATCCTTGCAATAAAAAAAGTTTTCAAGGATGCTGTGCATGAAGTTCAGAAGAAAATGGCCAAGAGGATGATGGGGAGCGATATTAATTTTGATGCGTTAAAAAAACTTGGTTTATAATTTCTGAATTCATTTTCAAAGGTTTGATTTTCAAATGCTTCTCCCATCCACTTTTACCGATCTTATCCGGGAATTTATGCGCCTGCCAGGGGTAGGCCCAAAAACGAGCGAGCGGCTCGTTTTTTCCTTATTGCGGCGTAAAAAAGAAGATATTCACGCATTTGCGCGCGCGCTTTTTATCTTTAGCGAAAGCGTTAATTTGTGCGCCGAGTGTTTTCATTTCACAGATAAAAACGTCGGTGATTGCGCGATTTGTCGGGACTCTCGGCGAGAGAGAACCATCCTGTGTGTCATATCCGATAGTTTAGATCTTATAGCGCTTGAAAGCGCCGGCTATCGCGGGCTATATCATGTCATTGGAGGAGTTATTAATCCTCTTAAAAATATGCATCTGAAAGACTTGCGTGTTGCTGAATTAATCACGCGTCTTAAGCGATCGTTTGATTCATCCGCTCCGGTTCAAGAGATCATTCTTGGCTTTGATCCAAATTATGAGGGGGAGCTTACCGCAAGCGCTCTTCGCAGAGAGTTAAACGGCCTTCCAATAAAAATAACCCGCCTTGCGCGCGGGCTTCCGCAGGGCGGGGATTTAGATTATGCCGATGAGATTACTCTAAAAGAGGCGATTCGCGGGAGGAGGGAGTTTTAAGCAATTTTTACAATCTCTACTTTTGTGTATTCCTGCCTGTGGCCTCTGGTTTTTTTGTAACGAATTTTTGGCTTGAATTTCACGACAGTTACCTTTTTCCTTTTTCCGTGCTCAAGTATTTTTGCTGTTACAACGGCTTTTTCAATAAACGGAACGCCGATTACAATTTTTTCTCCCTTATCTTCAAAAGTAAGAAGAACCTCATTAATCTCAATTTCTTTATTTTCATTCACCGCGAGTTTTTCAACTTGGAGCGTGTCGCCTTGTTTTATGAGATATTGCTTCCCGCTTAATTGTATAATTGCATATGTCATAGACAGATATAGTATTAAAAAATCTCCTTTTCGTCAAGTTGGCAGATAAAGCGATACTGTCGTCCCCTCCCCTACCTTGCTTTTCACTTCAATTGCGCCCTTGAGTCGTAAAATGAGCGATTTTGCGTAGGCAAGCCCGATACCAAGCCCGGTCGTGTCAAATGACTGCGCATTTTTACCTCTGAAAAATTTACCAAAGAGTTTGCGCTGATCATCGGGAGATATTCCGATTCCTTCATCCGTCACGCTAATTTTTATTCCAGTCTGTTTTTTAACATCATGATTGTAATACATCTCTTCGCGCGTGAACGATGCATTTTCAAGTGTTACTCGTATAGTTTTATCATCAGGGCTGTATTTGATCGCATTGTCAATAAGAATTTCCAAAACATCTCGTAATCGTTCCGGATCTGCGATTATATGAATGCTAGGAACGAACGACTTAAATATAAGTTTAATATTTTTATTTTTCGCAATCGCGCGCATTTCGGAGATCGTGTCTTCTATAACAAGCGCAATGTCAAACCGCTCCATTTCAAATTGAAGATTGCCGCGTTCAAGCCGTGACACGTCCAAAAGGCGATCAATCATTCGCACTGTTTCCAAATTAGTTTCAAATACCTGTTCAAACGGCTCAATCAATTTTTCCGGCAAAGCTCCGTATGTTCCTTTTTGGATGAGGTGCAGTCCCCAACGTATACTCGTTACCGGAGTGCGGAGCTGGTGCGAAACAACTGTAAGAATGTCGCTTTTCATGTCGCTCACCGCTTTGACTTCATGATAAAGTTCCGCATTTTCAATAGCTACGGCAAGCGTATTTGCCATTTTCATAAGGACTTTTCGTAAATGTGAATCGTATCCTCTTTTTTTGAATCGCGATCCCAAAAAAATTATTCCCAACAAATGTCCTCTTCGTATTAAAGGAACACACAGTTCTGATTTATATAAGCGAAAAATATTCCCCCCCGAGCGTTTTACGCGCTTATACTCCGGCAGTTTCAGCAATTCTTCATCGCTCACATCTCGTTTTGTTGTGATAAGTTTGTTAAAAAATTCACGCGCTGATAAAAGGCGAATTGGAAGCCGCGCATGTTTCCCTTGTATTGTTGTTTTTAATACAACAAATAACGGTCCGCGATCATCCTGACGCATGAGCAACGTTACGGTTTTGCTGCCGATATCTTTATGTAAAACATCTGTTACGCGTTTTACGAGGATTGATAGGTCAACAAGAGAGACCAGCTCGTGTTCAAGATTTTGCAAAATTGAAGTTTCGTTGATTTTTTGGCGATAAAAAATTATATCAATAAAATGTTGCGTTTTTTCTTTGAGAAACGATAATACAAAACTCATCGCGAGGAATACAATTGTATTAAAAATAAGCAGTTCTTTATCTAATCCTTTTTGAAAGATGCTTTGAGAGAATACAAAAATCGTCGTGTATACAAGCGCAATAATAGTCGATAATGTAATATAATAAACTGTTTTGTGGGCGACAAGACTCACATCCCAAATGCGGTACTGTAAAACCGTGTAGCCGACAAGAGCTATCCAAATACCGATCGGAATAAATCCAAGCGGCTGTATCGGGAGAAGGTTGATTCCAAGCGTCGGCAGAAAATCAGTTGCTCCGAAATAAGCAAGAATAAAAGCCGCGCCTAAAAGCGATGTTACACGGTTTTCAATCGGCGATTGTTTTTCGCTTCGCCATGTGAATAAATTGTATCCAAGAAGTATCGCATACGGAAAAAAATAAACTAGGAAAAGCCAATAATATCGCCCTGCTTTTGGATAATAACCCCAAGCGTATCTATAGAGGCCATCAAGGAAAATCGTGTTATTTGTTAATAAAAGGAGTAGAAAAATAACCCCAAGCGCAAGTCCGGCATATATAAGCGGTTTTTGTTTTAATCGTTTTGTATAAAAAACGGAAAATGCGTACGTTGATAATGAGATGAAAATTACTCCAAGATAGGCGCATTTGAACCAAAATAACGCGGTTGCCGCATCATGCGAAAGATATCCGAAAGAAAAACCAAAAAGCCAGATTGCAACAGGTGTCGTTAGAAACAAAAAAGCCCGATTCACGGGCGATCGCGGATTATGAAAAAATACGAAAACTCCGAGCGCAGAGAGAGCAGAAGCAACGATAATTTGTAGCATTATGACGGCTATCATATTTTTATGGCATACAAAAAATTGTGAAGAATTATTCCGAAATCATTTTTTTCAATAACTCTTCCGCGACTTTTGGATTCGCTCTGCCTTTTGTTTTTTTCATAATCGCGCCAATCAATGGTTTGACGGCGTTTGTTTTTCCGGCGCGGAAGTCCGATACAACTTTTTGGTTTTCCGCGATCACTTTTGAAACAACTTCCGCAAGTTCGCCTTCGTCATGCGTTTGCGCGAGATTTTCCGTTTGTATAATATCTACCGGGTCCGTGCCTGTTAAGAGCATTTTTTGAAGAACTGTCTGCCCGGCGCGCGAGGAAATTTTACCTTCCAAAATCAGCGAGACGAATTCAGCAAAATTTTCCGGGCTGACGGATAGCGTTTTCCAGTCGTTCTTGACTAACGGCGCGAGATTATTGATGAGCCAATTTGCCGCGAGTTTTGCAAGACGCTGGCCCGAATTTTCTTCAGATTCTTGCTCTATTGACTCCATCCACGCAAGAAGTTCTGACATCACTTTTTCCGCGTAGTCGGCGAGCGCGTAGTCGCGGGTTAAAAGGTTTGCATCTGAAATTGAAAATTCGTACTGCTTGTGAAAGCGTTCGCGTTTTTGTTTAGGAAGTTCAGGCAAAGTTTTTTTAATTGCGCGAATGTCGGCAATTTTGAACTTGATTGGCGGAATATCAGGTTCGGGAAAATATCGGTAATCGTGAGCCGATTCTTTCTCGCGCTGTTCCTCGGTTATTCCGCGCTCGTCGTTCCACCCGCGCGTGGACTGATGAGAAGGCGCTTTCCCATCTTTCCATAATTGTTCTTGTCGCTTGATTTCGTAGTTCAGAGCTCGTTCAACTGCGCGAAATGAATTTAAATTTTTGATCTCTATTTTTGGATTGAGGACTCTGCTCCCTTCTTTTTTCAGTGATATATTTGCGTCGCAACGCAAGTGCCCTTTTTCCATGTCGGCCTCCGAGACTTGAAGCGAGCGCATAATCGCGCGCAATTCACGAAGCGTATTCCCGGCAGTTTCAGGGCTTTCAATATCCGGTTCTGTAACGATTTCCATGAGAGGAGTCCCGGCTCGGTTAAAGTCAATAATTGTGCATCCCTGCACTTTGGAATGCAGAAGTTTTGCCGCGTCCTCTTCTAAATGCAAGCGATTGATTCTGATTTTTTTGTCTTCTATAAATAAAAAACCATTTTTTCCGAATGGCTCGTCATATTGCGATATTTGATAACCCTTTGGCAGATCCGGATAAAAATAGTGTTTTCTATCAAACTTTGACTCAAGTGGAATCTCGCATGAGAGAGCCAGCGCGGAGAAGATTGCCCATTCAATTGCAGTTTTATTTGGAACCGGCAGAGTTCCCGGGTGACCCAGGCAAACTGGGCACACGGTTGTATTGATTGGCTTTTCTTCGCCAGAGTTATCGCACGCGCAAAACATTTTTGAGTTTGTTTTAAGCTGGACGTGAATTTCCAATCCTATTACCGGTTTTAAGTTCATGGTTTTCTAAAAGTTCTTCGGATTCTGCGCGCGTATTTTGAAACAGGCTAGTCGTGGCTATCACAAGATACGGCAATCCGAGATATGCATAGATGCTTACAATAAGATCTTTCCACCATGGCGATAACGATTCAGCAAGTTCAGGGTTGAATAAGATGTCGGTTTGATGGGTGATTACAGCGATAATAAGCGTCGTTAGGATAGCTACAACGAGAGATATCATTATCGTAACAAGTAAAATACATATCAAGAGTAGCGATGTTTTTAGAGGGTGGTGAAGAAATAGCGTTACGCTTCCTTTGATGCTTTTAATCGGCCCTTGTTTTTCAATGACGAAAATGTAACTTGCAAACAATGAAAGCAGAGTTACCGCGATAATCCATGACGCGCTTATAATTGAGAGGAAAGTGAGCGAGTATGCATTTTCAATTTTTTGTCCGATAATCGCCAAAAATGCCGGAACGCTGAACGTAATCAGCGATACAATAATAAAAAGCGCGAGAAACGGAATAGATCGCGAGAATGCGTCGCGAAAGACGATCCTCGCTCGCACCGGATTTAGAGATTCCATCGCGGCGCTTGCTGTTATGAGAGAAAGTAAAACAAATAAGGTAACTATGTTTAATATGACGCCGAAAATAGTTGTGAAGACCGGCGCGAGTTCGCCAAAATTTGCGTAGCGGCCGATGATGTGAAGAAGAATCGTCGGAATCACTACAGGAGAGAGAAGTGTAAGGTAGAGAGAAAAACGGCGGATATAGATACGAAAGGCGTTGCGAATTATGTGTGTCATAATTAAAAATTCAAAATGTTTATGGATTTCATGCTGTAGTTTTGAGTTTCATTAACACGCGCTTCCAAATCGCTTCAGCTATCTCCTTTTTTCTCTTAATTTTGTTACCTCTATTGCATTTAATGATGCGCCACTTCTCTTTTCGCGCTAGTTCCAGTCCGTATCGCGCCGCACTTTTTAAGTGTTCGCGATCTTTTTCGTGGATATCTTTTTTCTTTCCTCGTTTTGTAATTAAAGCATAGGCAAGCGCGTGTGGCAAGGAAAGGTAAAGCACAAGATTTGGCCGCGTGATGTTAAGAACATCGTACTCCATTTTTTCAAGCCAAGATGTAAACACGGCTCTTTGATTGTAAGGGAGCTTGCTTCCCTGATGAATCAAATTTGATGTGGTATAACGGTTTGCAATGATTATTTTTTTCTGCTCCATCCATTTTATAAGCGTCGCTTTCATCTCAAACCGATCAAGCGCGTATAAAATAGAAGCAAGATGAGGGTCAACCTCGTTTATTCCGCCGAATTCTCCATTTAAGAAGCGTCTGACAATCGCGCCGAAAAATGTGCGATCGTACCCTGGAAAATCCAGTTCTGCAACTTTATACCCTTCTTTTTTCAAGCGCTGTACCAGAAGTTTTTGTTGCGTTGTTTTTCCGGCGCCGTCTATGCCGTCAAGAACTATGAGCATAAATATTTTTACCCCGTGCTCCCGAATCCCCCTCGTGAATTGGGAGCAATTTCGTTAACCTCCTCAAATTCCGCAAGAGCGATTTTTACAAGCACTGCTTGAGCGAGTCGCGTGCCGCGCTCTATTGTAACCGGCTTGTCGGTAAAGTTGTAGAGTTGCAGAATCAATTCATCTTCCGGCCCGCAAAAATCCTGATCTATAATGCCTATGCCTTGTGGTATTGAAAGTCCGTACTTTCGCGGAGTTGAAGATCTTGGGACAACCATAAACATATATCCTGGCGGTGTTTCAATGATAACGTTTCCAGCAATTCGCGCGATTTCTTTTGGCGCTACTACGGCGTCTTCGCGCGCATAAAGATCAAACGCAACCGCGCCTTTTGTCTGATATTCCGGAATCGGCAGAGTTTTATCTATGCGGATAATTTTTACTCGCGTGCGCTCATTCATAGTAGTGAAGTTAATTCTAAGAGTGTGTCAAATAAAAAGTCCGGGTTTTCCGCCGCTAGTTGCTCTTTGGAATGATAGCCGCTTCCGATGCCCGCCGATCGGATGCCCGCCGCTCGCGCCGCACGTATATCGTGTATCGTGTCGCCGCAATACAACGCGTGTTTATTTTGAGTTTGGAAATGGGTTAGAATGTTTTGCAAATCCGTTTCTTTATTGCGCGATCCGCCGCGGATATGGGTTATGTATTGGTCAATGCCATACTCCTGCGCTTCTCGTTCTACAAATTTTTCTGGATGGCTTGAGAGTATCGCGATTTTTTTGTCGTTTGCTGTAAGTTGTCCAAAGACACTAGGCGCGTCAGCGTATATGGTTGGCTTGTTACCGTTTTTCACCGCTTCGTTGAAGTATTTCCTGAAGAGCTTTAGTAGTAAGTCCGCATCTTCGCTGATGTCGTTTTTGCGGTAGTATTCTAGGGCAGTCATCGTCGCGCTTTTCAAAAATTCATCAAATACAGGCATTATTTTGCCGAATTGTTTAAGCACGCGCGCGGTCGTCTCGTATACAGGTTTTCTGTCGTCCGAGATCACCCCGCTCCAGTCAAAGATAAAGAGATTGATGGGTGCTTGATACCATCGTTTACCACTCAACACTCCCCTCTCTTGAAACATCTCTCTAGCTCTTTTCACTAGATATATTTTTGTGATTCCAGCAGAGCGCACTTTGTCCCAGCAGGATTCGCACGCCCACCAGTGTCCGAATATATACATTTCTCCGTTTTCGGTATCAACCCCGGCAAGCCGAGCGTTTCGGAGAGCATCCGCTTCGGTGTGATTTTCTTCTATGCACTCTGGGCACAGATTGTAGCCAATGCCGGAAGGGATATTTTGGATCGCGCGAGGACAAGGAGATGAAACCCGATCTCTCGCATTATGTCCGCGCGCAATTACCGTCTCTTTGTTTACGATCACTGCTCCGATTTGCCGTGATCCGCATCCTGATTTGTACGCTTCTGCCCGCGCTTCTTGCATGAATGGGTGGGATGCTGGAGCATACTCATATTTATTATTATGTTTCAAGGTTTCCATATTTTTCTTTTAACTCTTCTAACTTTCCCTCCCGAATCAGCCGTATCTCATCCACGTTGTCCGAGCGCGCCTCCAAACTGTATGGAGTAGAGGCTGTATATTTTGCGTCCGCAACACCGTGTTTTCTGGTTTCTTCAGGAGGCACAGGGCTTGAAAGCGTATGAATGACAAGCTGGCAAATCCTCTCGCCAGGGTACAACCGGATAATCTGTCCGTTTGTGTTATTTACAATCGGGATCATCAGATACCCCGAGTACCCGACATCAATAATGCCGCTTTCAATGATGAGCCCTCGGCGGATGATTGTGCTACGCGCGTACATCACAGCCATGAGCTTGTCTGATTTGATTGCGATTTTTTCGTACGTTGAGGCGATCACAAATTCAGACGGCAAAATCTCAAGATATTGCCCGGGCTTTATATTTAAAAGTTTGAAATTCTCTTTTTTGTTTTCGTAATCCATATAATCCACAGTAAGGGCAACGCGCCCTTTTTCGTTATACTCGGAGTTTTTGGAAATATAAAACATTGTTCCGAGCCGCAGATCAATGGAATTCGGCTGAACTTGATACTGGTCAAGCCGCGGCGTAAAGGAGAGATGTCCTTCGCGAATTGCTTTGACGATGTCGGTTTTTGAAAGAGTGGACATAAAAAATTAAAAATTCAAAAGTCAAAATGCAAAATTATTTTACAGCACAATTTTTAATCCTTTAAGCGCAGGCATTGGAGCATAGCGCGATTCAAACTGTCCTGTAATTTCTGAAACAAGCGTTTCGTCGCCCTGTTCAGCGCGGTCAAAGTAGTCGGGTTGAGCCGTAAAGTAGATGGGGCCGTGATCGTTTGTGCGATTAATAAGCTCCCATGCTGTGTCATAGTGAATGTCGTAAATGTGGGCGTTTGAGATAGAATGCGTAAGTTTTCCAGTGGCTACTCCGAGCTTTCCGGCAAGAATGCACAAAAGCAGATAAAATCCGGCAACGTCGTGCGGACAGCCGAGAATCATGTCGTTGCTCCGCACGATATTGTGAATGTGCAGTTTGTTGTTAATGATATTTGCAGTAAACGTGTACGGGCAAGGGACGTTTTTTTTAGTCGTGCCGCTTTCCCCAAGTCCGTCGTCTCCCGGATCCCACGTTACAACAACAGCGTGGCGCGAGCCGGGATTTTCTTTAAGATGCGTAATAAGCTCGCCCAACTGATCCCTGCCGAAGTGATGTCGCCAGCGGTATCCGTAGGCGGCCGTGACAGTACCGTCTTTTTCAGTAAAATCTTTCCAGATGTTGGTAAATTTGTTGACAAAATCATCAGGGTTGCGGCTTCCTGTTATAAACCATATCATTTCAGCAACAAAAAGAGTAATGGGAATTTTCCGGAGCGTCAAGAGCGGGTAGCCGTAGTCAAGTTCAAAGTTTACACCCGGCAATACTTTGAGCCTATGCCCCGTCCGCTCGTTATATTCGTCCGAGCCTGTGTTCATTATGCGACGCAGGATTTCCTGATATTGACGGTCAAATTGGGTCATTTTTGATTTTTTTAGCCTTGATACACTATCTTGCCGTTTGATTTTGCCCATTCTTCGGAAAAACCAACGTGCGATATCACGTTACTGCTTCTATCAAGCTGACGTTCGGTTTCTTTCAATAGAATACCGGGCTGAATTTCATAAATGACCTTAATTTTCAATGGATTTGCCTTGTAAAATATCGCCAAGTAAATCATCTTATTACGAGTTATACGATACAAAGATTCAGCCCTTTTGTCTGTCGGCGACTTAAACATTCGGTCCAGTTGCCCGGTTCCTCCTTCGTAACAAGATAGATATTCGTACTTCATTGACGGGTCGTTTTTATCACGAGCGTCCGCATCTCTTTTTGAAGCTATCAATTCGTGTCCAAGAGTTTCTGAAATTATCATCTCTTTAACTAACCCGGGTTGCAAAATGTTAGGAATACCGATACTTAATGCTAACTCCTGCGCTTTAACCACAAGCTCAATGATTCTAGAAATTATTTTTTGCACCATATTTATACAAATAGTTTACTCTCTTGTTTTAATTTGATTTCTTTTATCCTTTTATTGCAGATTTCAACAAAAGCAGAGTTAATTTCAAATCCTATAAAATTTCGTTTTAGTTCTTTGCAAACCGCAAATGTGGTTCCAACTCCGGCAAATGGATCTAATACCAAATCTCCTTCATTAGAACTGGCTTTTACAATTCTTTCTATCAGCTTAATTGGCTTTTGTATAGTATTCAAAAGTTCCCTGCTTATTAATTCTTTGGATTTGTATGTAAGTTGTTTAATGTCGCCCCACACGTCGCCGGGATTCTTGCCGTTGCCGTTAAATTTCGTTTTGTGAAATTTACCATTCATAACCGACGGCACATTTTCACATCTTTTTCTATGCTCCAACTCAACCAACTGCGGGACGCGGATATGGTTTAAGTTAAATACTTTAGTAGTTTTTCCTTTAGTGAAGTAGGCGATTATATCATAGTTATTTGTATAGTTAGTTCTTCCTTGGGCCAGTCTGCTTGGCTGATACCATACAATTTTCGCATTTAAGTTCAGATATGGGCGATAATCAATAAAGTCAATACAATCAGGTTTCCCGAATAGATATAACGAGCCGCCTTTCTTTAATATCCTTGAGAATAATTTTATTAGATTTAAATTATATTCCTGTATATTTTTTATTTTATCCCAATCGTTTTCAGTTACTCCGAACGGGCCATCGCATACGATTAAATTTATTGATTCGTCATCAATTTGTTTTATGAGTTCAAAACAGTCGCCTTGATAAACTTTGTTTATTTTCATCTTTTTCTATAGCACTTTATATTTCACCAGCACCTCGTCATCTCCCAACCGTTTAACCTCGGTGAGTTTCAGCGTTTCGGCATTCAGTTCAACATCATTGCCAAATATACTTACTCCGCGGCCGAAAATTTTTGGCGCTATCGTGAAATATAGTTCGTCAACTAGTTTCTCGCGGAGAAAGAGCGCATAAATTTCCGCGCCTCCTCCGATAACCGCTCGTTTGAAACCGCGCTCGCTTAATTCTTTTAAAATACCGCGCGGCGCGGTATTTTTGAACTCCAAAACATTCGGGACTTCGCGCTCTTTGTAAAGATGCGGACTTCGCGTCATAACAAGAGTGAGGCGATTTTTGAGCGGTTTCGGGAGCGCCTGATAAGTATGCGATCCGACAATCACAACCCCGGCTTTTTCGGTTTGCTCCTTAAAAAAGCGCTTGTCAGCGCTTGATGTCCAATCTACATTGTGGAGAGCGTGTTTTGCTATTTTTCCGTCAAGAGTTATAGCGGCTATCAGTATTGTTTGCATATAGATAAATGGCGCGCGCTTGGCGTACTTGCAGAGTATATTTCAATACGGCTTTAATTTGATCTTTAGTTATCCGCAATGTTTGCGCGATTTCTTCAATCGTCGCGCCATCGGCAAGTTTATCAATGACGATATCAGTTGTTACATAGGTGCCTTTTATCGTCGGTTTTCCAGTTTGTTCGTCAGTGATAATTTCGTTTAATGATTGCATTGGTTATACCTGCGATAGAGTGCATGCGTATGGCGAGAAGCACCATTATACACACGCCAGCTCGCAGATTAAATCGTCATAATCTCCTCTTCTTTACGCTTCCCCAGTTCGTCAATTTTTTCCGTATACTCGCGCGTAGTTTCGTTAAGTTTTTCTATTTCCGCAAACTTATGGTCCTCGCGAATTTCCTTATTTTTTTCTCTTGTTTCAATATCTTTTTTTGCCTCGTCGCGGATTTTGCGGATTTTGATGCGCTCTTCTTCAAGCATAGTATGCAGTTTTTTCACGATTCTATGCCGCGATTCTTCTGTTAATTCCGGAAGTTGTATCCGCAAAATATTTGTTTCCACAATTGGGTTGAACTCAAGCGCGGACTTGATAAGCCCTTTTTCTATATCTTTAATGATGCTTTTGTCCCATGGCTTGATGACGATCGTCCTTGGCTCGGGCGCGCTGATTGACGCAAGTTCTTTTAGATGCATCCGCGATCCGCCGTATACTTCAATTGTTATATCTTGAACAAGCGAGGGCGTTGCGCGCGATGTGCGGAGTTTTGAAAGTTCGGTTTTGAGTTGATCTATGATTTGGTTAAAATGCGATTCGTATTGGGTTATCATATAGAAATGTAAATTTTTTATTTTTAATTCTTCCCCACTCCTATGTATACAATATTTCCATCTAAATCATCAACAAGTATTTCAACAGGCTCGCCTTCAGTATACAAAGGCAGGGCGCTCCATGATTCTCCATTATTGACGCTTTTAAAGAGAGATTCTTTGGTCCCATAGTATAGCTCTTGTTCGCGCAAAGGGTTGAAGCCTATAGCGGTTACTGTTCCAGCACCAGAGCTTGAGAGAAGCGTTGGCGCGGTCCATGTTCCGCCGCTATCTTGAGAAATCAAAAGTCCGGCAGAGCTTGCAAGAAATAGGTGCGAGGGATTTTGTTGATTTATTTTGAACTGATGCACACGTTCGCTTCCTTTGAATGATTTTAATGCGTGGAGGATGTTCCAATTCACTCCCATGTCCTCGCTTTGGAAAACTCCCTCATATTCTGTTGCGATGTACATTTCATTTGGATTTTTTGAATTAATTATAAGATCCTTAATCGTTTTGACGCGTATTTTTTTCATCAATCTCCATGAAGCGCCATTGTCCTCGCTTCCAAACAATGATCCGTTTCGCGTTACGGCAAAAATGCGCGCAGAGAGAGAAGGATGAACTGCAATTGCCGCTATAAGATCGCCGCCAGTTTCAACAGGAATTGAATTCCAGACTGTTCCTCCGTCTCTGCTTTGTAAAATTTTCGCGCCTTTGGCAAGATAGATTGTTCCGCGTTTTTCAGGATCAAGCGCAAATGCGTCAGCTTCCCCTTCAACAAGATTTTCCACGCTTTCACCTCCATTATAACTCACCCATAACCCTTTATTTTTTGAAAGCAGGTAAAGAGTGAGAGTGTCTTGCGGGTCAAATTGCAATCTTGAAATATTGAGATTGTCAACAGTTTCTTTTTCCGTTACGCGTCCTTTGAAAATAAATGATTTTCCTTTGTCCACTGATTTAAATATGCCAATTCTTCTGTCGCGCTGAATATTCGCTGGCGTGTTTGAAGCGCGCGGTTCTCCTATTCTGATGCCGAAAGCCGTGCAACCGCTTGTTAATATCCAAATTGCGATAAAGACGGCGCATCTTTTGATGAAAGTTTTAATAAAATCGTGCTCCATAAAAGTTCCTCATTCACATTATGCCGTATGTCAGAGGTCATTGCAAGGAGTTCATTTAATGCGCCAGTAACAGCCGAAAGCCTGATTTTTTTCCCAAGGTCATATAATTCGCGCGCGAGATACCTGTGAATAACATATTTTTTCCCTCCGATCTTATAGAGCAAAATGTCGCGTAAAAGACTGGCTGTGTACTCTCTAGTTTTTTCTCCCAATCGCTCTATTGTTTTTGGAGTAAGGACGATTTGCTCGTGAAGAGGAGACGTAAGCAATTTCAAAATTTCCCGTTCGTCCTTTGCTCTTTCATGAATTATTTCCGGCGTAAGCGAGAGAGCCAAAGCGATTTTTCCAGTTGTAATACGAGCTATGAACTCCTTTTGTTCGCTAGAATAGGTTTCTGGAAGCGCTTTTATGATTTCCGCGCGCGATACGTTGGAAAAAGTAATAAGTTCGGTTCTAGATATGATTGTTTTTGCAATACCAGTTAGAACGTTCGCGATCAGAATAAATACAGTTTTTCCGTGCGGTTCCTCAAGCGTTTTCAAGATAGCATTTGCCGCCTCGGGCCCGAGCGCCTCTATTGGATCAATTATGACGATTTTATAAGAATTGTGGAGCGACGTGTGCGACAGAGCGAGTTTCAAAGTTCGTATTTCATCAATGCTGATGAGTGAAGTATGTGAACCAGCTTGTATATTATGAAAGTCTGGATAGATGCCTTTTTCAATTTCTACGCACGCGCGGCACATTTCGCATGGCGCTCCGCAAGATTTTTCGCATACTAACATTTTTCCAAACCAACGCGCGACAGTTGATTTTCCAACATGCTCCGGACCATAGAAGAGGTAGGCGTGAGAAACAGTCTTCGCAGACGATGTTTTAGAAAGATAAGCGAGGATTTTTTTATGGCCAACGATTTTCATTCTTTACTTAGTAGTTAAGATAGATCTCTTATACGCGTCTAAATTATCAAGCGCTATGCCTGTTCCGCGCGCAACGCATAGAAGCGCGTCGTCTGCGATATATGCCTCAACTCCAGTTGTTTGTGTGATTAGTTTATCAAGATTCCGGAGAAGCGATGTTCCTCCTGAAAGAACCATTCCCTTGTCCATCACGTCTGCTGAAAGTTCCGGAGGCGTGTTAAACAAAACGCTTTTTACCGCATTTATGATACCTTTTAACGGTTCTTGCATAGCTTCAGTTGTGTCGTTGGAGTTGATTTCAATAATTCGCGGGAGCCCGGTTAACATATCTCGCCCCATTACCTCCATTTTGATGGGTTCTTTTAAGTAGAGCGCCGAGCCGATTTTAATTTTTGCGGTTTCGGCAGTGCGTTCGCCAATTGCAAGGTTGTACTTTCGTTTGATATATTCGCCCAGCGCTTCGTCAAGTTTATTTCCGCCTATTCTGACCGATGTGTTTGTAACAATGCCGCCAAGCGAAATCACAGCTATTTCAGAGGTTCCGCCTCCGATGTCTATAATCATATGTCCTGAAGCTGATCCGATCGGAATGTTCGCGCCGATCGCGGCCGCAATAGGCTCTTTAATAATATATGCGGCTTTGGCGCCCGCCGCGAGCGTCGCGTCAATCACAGCGCGTCTCTCGGTTGATGTAATACCGGCGGGAACAGCGATCATCACCTCCGGACGGAAAATTCTGAAACCGCCAAGCGCTTTGCCTATAAAATATCGGAGCATTGCCTCGGTGGTTTTATAGTCCGCGATCACTCCGTCTTTTAGCGGTTTTTTTGCGATGATCGTATCCGGAGTCCGCCCGAGCATTTCTTTTGCTTCGTTTCCAACCGCCAGTACCTCGTTATTTTTTGTGATCGCGACAACAGACGGCTCATTAATAACAATGCCCCGCTTTGGAATATACACAAGCGTGTATGTTGTACCAAGGTCAATACCGATTTTTTTTATAAATAATGGCATGAATTAGCGCGATTTCCACTTTTTTATATACTTCAGATGCGATGCTATATGTACTCTCGTCGTCTTATCAAATAAACTTTTCCACCATTTTTTCTGCGCCGAGAGGCGTTTGTGGTAATGAATCATAGCGACATTCGGGTAGTACCACACTTCGTAACCTGCGCCCCAAGTTTTACGGCACAAATCAATGTCTTCGCAGTACATAAAGTATCGTTCATCAAATCCTTCTATATCAGTCCATACATTTTTTTTAATCATGAAACACGCGCCTGCTAGCCAGTCAACTTTTTTAGGATGTCGTTTGTCGTAGTCGTTTATATCATATCTTAGAAGCTCGCGTCTGCCCAATAGAGTTCTTCCAAGTTTTGTCCGGCGATAAATTGGAGTTAGAAGTCTCGGCCATGCGCGGCACGATGGCTGAATGCTTAAGTCCGGATAAATAAGTTTTGGTCCAACAATTCCGTAGGCAGTGTTTTCAGTTAAAAAACGATACAAAGGAGTGATTGCGTCTTCCAAAAGCACGATGTCGGAATTGACGATCATAAAGACTTCTCCTTGAGCAGATTTTAGTCCAATATTGTGCCCGGCTCCAAATCCGACATTTTTTCCGCGAATAAGCCGCACTGTTTCATACTTTGGCAGAATTTCACGTTCAATTAAGTCCGCGCTCCCATCACGCGAGCCGTTGTCGGTGATGATGATTTCATAGGAAAGCGAACTTTGTAATGAGCTCGCGCTTTTTACAAATTGCTTTACGAGATTTTTAGTATTGTAGTTGACGAGTGAAATGGATAGGTCCATTGAGCAGTCTATTTACGAGCGTCACCGCAACCATTTTTCTATGTTTTTCCAGCCGTCTTTTCCGGATTGTTTTTTAATAAAAAGGCGTTTTTTTAGCATCTTCCGAAGATTTTTCGCGAAATCCGGCAATGCGCGAAGCGTTCGTGGTTCAAAAAACAGAACATAGAAAAATTTTGCAAGTTCGTATGGAATAATACGATGAGCGTGGCGGATGAAGATCGGAAACTGAAGATTTTTAATTAGAAAATATAAATGGTTGCGGTAGGAGTAAAAATTTACAAACGATGATTTTTTGCGCCGGTTTGGAATCGTTCCCATTTTTGCGGCCGCGGTCCGGTCGTGCCATGCGATAGCTCCTGGCACAAGATATGCGCTCCAGCCCAAAAGCCGCAGACGATACGCAAGATCAACATCTTCTTTATAGATGAAAAAATCAGTGTCAAAGTATTCGTAAACCGTCGCTTGACGATTCTCGCCATAGAGTTTGCTTGATTCCTGAAACATCGGCGTTTTCACTACTTCAAGCGCGCTTCTTCTGTACATTGGAAGCGCTCCTGAAACGCCAAAAACCTCTCTAGGCTCTTTAATATCTTCATAATCACGCCATTCAACCACTTTATGGGAATTGGTGAGTACCAGTCCAAGAGTGTCAATGCTATCAGTTTTGCAATTGGTGGTCAAATCCCAGCGAAAAATCATTCCGCTTGCCGCGGCCGCATCTTTACGCGCGTCCAAAAAGTTCGTTAACTCTTCTAAATAGCGATCGCCTAGAATCACATCCTGATTCATCATAAAAACGTAGTCGCTTCTACTCCAGTGGATGGCATGGTTATGCGCCGGCGCAAAGCCGTCGTTCTTGCGATTTTTTATAAGTGTTGTAACAGATGAGAGTTCTTTATGAGACGGATCTTCTAAAAATTGTTCAATGAAGGCAATGCTTTCATCATGCGAATGATTGTCAATAATCAACACTGAAAAATCTCTAAACGTCTGGTTCGCAATTGAGGAAAGAGCAAACGGCAGATATTTTTCCCCGTTATAGACGATGAGGTTTATGGATACTCTGGGCATATATGATTGCCTGCCTGACGGTAGGCAGGTTATGACTTTTTTGTCTGTGATGAGCGAAACATCGCATCTGATAGAAGAAGATACCCGATTCCGAGCGGATGATTTAGAAACGGCGTGAAAAAGTGGACAACGACAAGCGCGATGATACCGGCTGTTAATCCGATGGACATATTCCATCCGCGTTTAACAATATCAAAAATCAGCGCGAGATAGGCAATCATCCCAAGAAAGCCAAGTTTATACCACACATCCAGCCAGCCCCATTCAAACGCAAATGTAGTGTAGTAGGGGTTGTTTGGATGCGCGGCAAGATAGCGCGGGTCAGTTGTTTTATACGTAACAGTTGCGCCAAACCCGGAGCCAAGGAGCGAGTGGCGTTGTATCGCTTCTTTTAGCGGTGAAAGCAGAGCTTTGCGGCTCCGGACTGCCGATTCTTCAGTTTCTGTCGCCCGATCCGGCAGTGATGCAATCGCTTTGAGCCCTGGAATTTTTCCGATCGGAATAATAAGTATGACAGCAATTAAAGTTACGCTTGTTATAAGGCATAGCGCAAGAATGAAAGCACGATGCAAAGTTTTCTTAATCAGTGCGTGAAAATGGGTTAGATATAGATATGTAAACCATATAAACCCTATAACTCCGCCAACCCAGAATGATCGCGAGAGATTAACAAGTAGTATTGTGATTATTGCGACGCATAGAAGCCAAATTTTCACGGCGTCCTTTTTTTCTTGTTTGTTTTCTAGAAAATGCGCTATGAAGACAAAAAAACCGGTAAGCGCCCATATCCCGCTTTGCATAAATACGCGATAAAAATTGTATTTATACAAACCAACCTCAATGATGCGCTGATCGCGGAACCAGCCGTATACCGGAACCAGCATTCGCCAGAAAATATCAATATGGCTGTAGAAAAAAAGCAGGAGCGTTACCGCGATGAATTGCCACACAAGCGCCGCGGCCCAGATGGTGAATAAAAAAGTAGTTTGTAGCTTATTTTTGAAAGCCGTTATGAATACAGGAAGAAGCAGAAAAAAGAGATAGCCGTTGAAATCTTGATAGAGAAATGAGCGGTTATTATGAGAGAGAAACGCATTTATAATTCCCCATGCAATAACTAATCCAAATACAATATAGAATTTATAATTCTTCAACAATAATTTGACATTTGGTATCTTTAATGCCCAAACACCGAGTAAAACAGAAAACAATCCAATCCTAAGAGAAAGCCGGAACCCGCTGACATATACATCAAACAAGTGTCCTTGCGAAGAGATCATAAGTTCCGCAAGGAGGATATAGACGCCCCATAAAAGATGCCGCCATGCGATAAGCGCGGCAGACGCGAGAATTAAAATAAAACCTAACCAATTTACGATCGGAGATGAAAACGCAAAAAATGAGAGGAGATTTATAGATGCGATAATGAAGAGAGTTTTAGAAAATAGCGATCTGTTGAACATCATTATCAGCGATATTAGAACAGCAAGCCAACTTGCAAGCGTAATTACACAGTATGCAATTATTGAGTTGTGCTTTTTGAAATAGTTGCGCAAACTGCGATTCCACATTTCCTGTTTTGCAAAAGGCATTACTTGTTTGAAACTTTGTCCGTAATGATGGATTACGTTTGCTAGAGGAGCATACCATATTTCATAACCCCGATCTCGCGCGCGGAGGCAAAAGTCAACCTCTTCAAACCAGTTCCAAAAATTGCGTTCGTCGAGCTCGCCAAGATTTTCAATCACAGAACGTCGTATCATAAAAAACGCGCCCATTACCTGATCAACTTTGGATTCTTTTCTGTAATCAAAATCATGCGCCAAGTAACTGGACAGAAGTTTTGGGAATAAATGATGCAGTTTCAGAAGAATAATGGTCTGATCAAGGAGCCGAGGGAAACGCCGCACCGAATTTTGATGTGAGAGATCGGTGTTTAATAAGTGACACCCTGCAATGCCGCATTCTCTCTTTTCGTCCATCCACTTTGTCATCAGCGAAAGAGCATCGTTTGTAAGTTCAGTATCCGGATTTAGGAGAAGCACATATCTTCCGCCCGCCCTTTTAATTCCTTGATTATTCGCGCCGGCAAATCCGCGATTCACGACGTTTGCAATACAGGTAAGGCCTGGAAATTCAAGCCGTATCATCTCTACAGCGCCGTCATGCGATCCGTTGTCAATAACAAAAATCTCGAAGGAGATCCCTCGAGTGTGTTTGTAAATGGACTGCAGGCATTTTTGCAACAAATCGCGAGTGTTCCAACTGACGATGATGATTGATACATCCATCATATTATACGTCCAAATTTTTGACGTCTTTCGCGTGTGTTTGAATAAATTTTTTTCGCGGCGCAACCTCGCTTCCCATTAAGATATCAAAAATGTTATCAGCTTCTTCAGCGTCCTCAATCATTACCCGTTTCAAAATGCGGTTTTCCGGATTAAGCGTTGTGTCCCAAAGTTGATCCGGGTTCATTTCTCCCAAACCCTTGTATCGCTGAATTGTAACTTCGCTCCCGAATGTTTTAAGCATTTGCGCGAGTTCGGAATCGTTATAAACCCAGTGGGCTTGTTTTCCTTTTTCAACGCGATATAACGGCGGCTGGGCGATGTACACGTATCCGCCTTCAATCATCGGCTTAAAGTAACGATAAAAGAGCGTCAGGATGAGCGTGCGTATATGCGCGCCGTCAACATCAGCGTCTGTCATAATCACCACTTTGTGATAGCGCAATTTTAGAACGTCCAATTGATCGCCGATATTTGCGCCAAGAGCGATCACAAGGGATTTCAGTTCTTTGTTCCCGAGCAGTTTGTCGAGCCGAGCGCGTTCAACATTCAGAATTTTTCCGCGCAATGGGAGTACTGCCTGAAAATGCCGATCTCTCCCCTGCTTTGTTGATCCGCCGGCGGAATCTCCCTCAACTATATAAAGCTCTGATTCTGACGGATGTTTTGAAATGCAATCCGCGAGTTTCCCCGGAAGCCCAAATCCTTCAAGCGCGCCTTTTCTTATAACAGCCTCCCGCGCGGCTTTTGCGGCATTACGGGCTCTTTGAGAGAGAACGCATTGTGAAACAATTTGCTGGGCATCAGCCGGATGCTCTTCAAGCCATGCGGTAAGCCCTTCGGTGCAAATTTGTTCAACAACTCCACGCACCTCGGCATTGCCCAATTTTGCTTTTGTCTGGCCTTCAAACTGCGGCTCCGGCACTTTTACGCTTACAATCGCGGTTACTCCTTCGCGCACGTCCTCGGCAGTAAGGTTTTCGTCCTTGATAGAAATTAGCCCTTTTTCGCGTCCGTATGTGTTTACAGTGCGCGTGAGCGCGGACTTAAAACCAGTCAAGTGCATTCCGCCCTCCGGAGTGTGGATATTGTTTGCGAACGTAAAAATCGCCTCCTTGTAACTTTCAGTGTACTGGAGCGCGATTTCAACATTAATGTCTTCAAGCGTCTTTGAAACGTAAAAAACATTTGCGTTTCGCGGCGTTATATTGCGGTTTAAGTGCGCGACATAAGAGGCAACCCCGCCTTCAAAATAAAAGTTATAAGTTTTGAATTCAGAGTGTTCGCGCTCGTCGCGATAGCGAATCGTGATGCCTTTTGTGAGATACGCCTGCCTGCGCAAATGATCCAAGATGAACTTTGCGTCAAATTCAAGCGTAGTGAATATTTTCGGATCAGCTCTAAAAATTATTGTTGTGCCGGTTTCTGCTTTTTTTGCCTCGCCTACAGCGCGAACTTTTGTTTTTGGAATCCCGCGCTCGTATATTTGTTCATAAATTTTTCCGTCCCGCTGTACGCGCGCAACGAGCCGTTCGGAGAGCGCGTTTACAACCGATACGCCAACTCCGTGAAGGCCGCCGGACACTTTGTAGCTTCCTTGTCCGAACTTGCCTCCGGCGTGAAGTTTGGTCATAACAGTTTCCAAAGCCGAAAGTCCGGTCTGTTTGTGCTTGTCAACCGGAATGCCGCGTCCGTTGTCTTCAACCATCACATCGCCGTTTTGTTTGAGCGTGATTGAAATTGTGTCGCAAAATCCAGCCATTGCCTCGTCAATTGAGTTGTCAACCACTTCCCAGATCATGTGGTGCAGTCCTTCTCGGTCGGTATTTCCGATATACATCCCCGGGCGTTTTTTTACAGGATCAAGCCCTTCTAAAACAGTGATTTTTTCCGCGGTATAATCGTTTGTTTGAGGTTTAATTTTTGGTGCCATAGTAGAAATCAGTGTATCAGTTTTTGAGATGTTTGTCTACAATATGTATCAGTCCATAACCTTGCCTGTATACAATATCCCTATCCTTTTTTGTTGCAAAAAAAGACGAATAGTTCTATACTCTCTTCATAGAAGATATGAAAAAATATCAAATAACCATAAGCATACTTGCCGCGTTTTTCGTTTTAATCCCGAATTTTTCATTTGCCGCGGCCGCAATTCCAGTTATTGACGCCTCGCTTTACAATCAACTGAAGGGGCTCATTATTTTGAAAGTGGAAGCAAAAGGCGAGGCCTATTACATGCATCCGCGAACCAAATCCATGTATTATCTTGGACGTCCGGACGACGCTTATGCGGTGATGCGCGATCAAGGAATCGGCATAACAAACGCAAATTTAGCAAGGATTCCGGTTGGCGCAGGTCCGAATACTCTCAAAGGCGCCATTGATCTTAATTTTACCGCAAAACAGCTCGGTGTTATTTTCCTTCAAGTTGAAGCCAAGGGCGAAGCGTGGTACGTGTATCCCAAAGACAAAAAGCGCTACTATCTCGGACGCCCGAATGACGCTTACAATGTAATGCGCACTCTCGGACTCGGCGTTTCAAACAGCAATTTCGCGCGTTTAACTGGAACAACAGCAGAAAAGAATCCTCTTCCCTATATGGTCGGATATAGAACATACACTTTTACGATTAGCGACTCCAAATATGGTCAGACGCAAATTCCGGTCTCATTCTGGTACCCGACTGATGCCAAACCTGGAACCTTTGTGTATAAAACAGTTGGCGGTGATCTAAAACCATGGACATACACAAGCAGTGTTGCAGTTTCAGCGTCAATAAAACAAGACACACGACCATATCCACTGGCGCTCTTTTTCCATGGAGCGCAAACGTGCGGGACGCAATCGGTCTTCTTTGCTGAACATCTTGCATCACAAGGATTTATTGTTGCGGCGCCAGATTTTCCTGATGATGCGCCGCAATGTAGCAGTATTGGCAAAAAACCGGCTCCATATTTTGTCTTCCTGCAGTCATTGCAAGCGCTCTTAAAAATTGATGAAATTGGAATGATTGATCTATTGCGTAAAAACTACCGCGTTCCAGGTGCAACAAAAATACTTGATGCGATTCTTGCGTTGCATGATTCCAAAGATTCTTTTCTCTGGAACACGATTGACAAAAACAAAATTGCCGCGTCCGGGCACTCGTATGGCGGTGAAACCTCGCTTGGGCTTTTAGGCGCGCACCCTGACAAAACTTTTAAAGATAGCCGCTTTAAGGTTGCTGTACTTTTCTCTGCGCCGGTGTTTCCATACAGCGAAAATAATATAGCCACAGTTACTGTTCCGATTATGCTTATTCAAGGTGATGATAACGATGACCTAGACCAATATGGCAATGCTCGCAAAGACATATATGCAAACGCGAGCGGCCCAAAGTATTTTCTTAAACTGGGCAATGGCGCGAGCCACGGCACTTTCTTTAATGGCGTGTGCACTCCCTACAGCACGATCCAAGAATGTCAGAAGCAAGATCAATTTGTTCAGGTGATAAACACCTACGCAACCGCTTTCTTGAATAAATATCTGAACTTTGACGCTAAAGCCGATGCGGCGCTTAATGAGACCGCATCTCTTCTTAAAGTATACGAAAAGAACGCGCCATGAACTTCATTTTTATAATCCAAAACGTTCAGCAATAAGCGTCCTCACGATCGGAAAAATGTGGAACCATTTGATTTTTTTTCCTGATGATTTTTTGCGCGCCGTGTAGGAAATCGGAAGCTCTGCGATTGAAACGCCGCGTTTGCGCAGTTTTGCTGTAACTTCGGCGCAAAATTCAAAACCGTATGAAGCGAGCGCTAAATTTTTCAAAAGTTCCGTTTTTACTAATTTGTAGCAGGTATTTTGATCTGTGAGCCGCGCGCCGTAGAGGAAATTCGCGAGCATAGTGATTCCCATGTTTGCAAACCAGTTCATAATTCCCATATTTTTTGGAAATGGTTTTGCGAGGAAACGGCTTCCGTACACCGCATCTGTTTCATTTTCTTGAGCTTTATCAAGAAGCCGCAGAATATCAGCCGGATCGTATTCTAAATCAGCATCCTGAATAATAGTGTATCCGCCTTTAGCTTGCGCGAGTCCGGCTTGAATCGCCTTTGATTTTCCCGCATTTATCGCAAGCGGAATAAATATAAGAGAAATTTCTGGATATTTTTTTTGACACGCGAGCACTTTCACTTTGGTCTCGTCAGTTGATCCGTCGTCAACAACGATTATTTCTGCGTCTTTAAAAAGCAACGCCGCGATTCTGTCAATGATAACGGCGATCGTGTTTTCTTCGTTGAAAGCCGGAATGATTATAGAAAGTTTTTTATCTGACTCTCTCATAAAGCGTTTTTCCGCTTATTGCTATGCCTATAAAAATAATAACAAGGTAAAGTATTTTGTATTCCACGGAGACCCACATATACGGAATTTGTTTTGACAAATACCATAGGTCAGGCGTGTAAAAAATTTCTTTTGGCGTTATCTCTCCACCGATGAGCACAACATCTCGCCCATTTGTAAAAAGCGCGCGCATCCAGCTTTCAATTTTATAAGTAAATACAGGTAGCGTGAAGCCCATGAGATGATAGAGATACGCTTTGAGAAAAAACCAATGCACATTAACTTGAGACAGAGACGGCATATATTGCATTAATGGAAGCGCATCCAGTTTAATCTCGCGGAGGTAAAATAGGTATTTGCCTGTACTATACAGACTCCCTAGAATTTGAACAAAGATACTGGCTAGTATAATTCCTGCGTTCGCGATTTTTATCCACAGTCGCATTTTTGGAATTTCGCGCCATACGTATCCTGCGGGAATAAGCGCGAGCGGCACAATCAACAAAAGTTTTCGCGGACCCCAGATTTCATCGGTCCAAAATCGGAACGGAGCTTGAAAGAGAATAAAGATGAAAATTCCGGCGATTGCGGAAGAACACAACGCGCGTTCTTTTTTCCAGAATGTTAAAATTCCTGGAATAGCGAGAACGAGCACCGGATTGAAAAGGAAGATGCTTTTGCCGGCGGAAAATAGAAATCCGTGCAATCCGGCAACAATTGAATCGTATTGAAACTCCCATGAGAGATTATACCTGCCTCTCAAAAAGTTTCCAAAGATCGCGTAGTTCCACAAGAAATGCGCGCCAATGCCGACGCAAAGAGTTAAGGCGCATAGAGTTATCGCCTTTTTATCTTTTATAATCCGTCGGGAATTAACAAGATACAGCGCAATCGGGAGAGCAAAAAGAATACTGTACGATTTTATGAGCACTGCGCCGGCAAGAGCAATCCCGCAAAGGATAAGAAATTTCGCGTTGCTTTTTTTGTGATAATAAACAAGAAAACAATATGAGACTATGAGGAGTAGAGTTACTTCATGCTCCATGCCGATAAACGAGTACGGAAAAATCATGGTTCCTGTAAGAAGAAGAATGCTTTGAATGATTGCAATGCGGCGATTTTCAAAAAGCAGATCGTTTAATACGTAGAATACAACAGGAATAAGCGCGCTATAGAACACAACCGAGATGGGCCCCATAAAATCCCTTATGGTTTCGAATCCCAAACGGTTTGCGGCTTCATATAGAAGCGCGAATGGTATTGAAAGAAAAACGCCGATAGCGCCGATTCTCGCATCGATATTTCCTCCAAAAAGAAGCGCGCGCGCGGCAAAAAAGGTTTCCTTTTCATAACCTTCAAATCTTCCGCGGAAAAAGATCATGAGGAAAAAAAAGGAGAACGCGAATAAGGAGATAACTGTAGAACGAGTTTTAGAAGTCGTTATCATTTTGTTTCGCAAAAATTATCCGCTTATTTATTGAATAATTCCAAACAAGCGCCGCCCCGGTTGCGATTATTTTACCAAACACGTACCAGATCCCGATTATGCGCGCCATCAAAAAAAGAACCGCGTTGTTGATTGCAACTCCAATAAGCGAGCAAGCTATAAAGAGAACGAACTGACGGAAAACATCAGGATAAGTATTTTGAAAGGTAATGCGGCGGTTCAGGTAAAAACTGTTAAAAGCCGCAACTGAAAATGAAAGCGTATTTGCCGCCAAAAGGGGAAATCCTATAATTTCAATGCTCATGATGAGTATTGAAAAATCAATTCCGGCGCTTACGCTCCCGATCAGGCAGTACCTGATAAACGTTGGATAGCGTTTTAGAAGTCGTGTAAGTGCATGAATCATCAGCGAATATCTTGGACAGTAAATTCTATTTTGCCGGCAGGTATGACAACTTTAATAATATCGCCTTTTTTCGCTCCGAGAAACGCGGCGCCGATCGGAGAGTGGGCAGAAATTTTTCCATGTTTCGGATCCGCTTCGCTCATGCCGACAATTTCGTATTCTATAATTTCTCCTTGGTTTGATCGTGCCGTAAGCCGCGATCCGATTGAGATTCGTGTCTTTGAACCGGTCGGCTGAACCACAGTTGCGCTTTTGAGCAGTGACTCAATTTCCAGGATACGTGATTCAATCAGCCCCTGTTCTTCTTTTGCGGCGTGATATTCAGCGTTTTCAGAGAGATCGCCAAGTTCTTTTGCGTCTTTAATTTTTTGCGCAACAAGCACGCGCCTATTTTTCAACAAGGTAAGCTCTTCTTCCAGTTTTTGCTTCCCTGTTGGTGTAATAAATTTATTGTTGTCCATGAGAGTTGAGAATTAAGAATTTAAGAAGTAAGGACTAAGAACCTATTTTCAAGCGATTCTAATTTCTAACTTCCAACTTCTTGCTTCTCGTAAAGTACCAATTAAAAAAGTCGCGGGCAATAGGCGCCGCGGCCTCTGATCCTCCGCTTTCTTCCATTAGAACCGTAATCACAATTTCCGGATTATTAAATGGGGCAAACCCAGTAAACCATCCATGCGGTTTTTTGTCTTTTGAAAATTCCGCGGTGCCTGTTTTGCCAGCAGGCTCTATTCCAGGTATTTCAAGCGAGCGAGCGCTTCCATACCGCACTGTATCGCGCAATCCTTCGCGAATAACGTCAACATTGTGAGTGGAAATAAAATTTTTGTCAATAATTACTCTTTCTTTTTTCACTATATGCGGCCGATATAATACGCCGCCGTTTGCAAAGAAGATTGTATAAAGTGCGATCTGTAATGGAGTCGCAAGAATATCTCCCTGCCCGATACTCGCATGATAGGTGTCTCCAAGATACCAGCGTTCGTTTTTGGCGGCAAATTTCCACTCTTTTGTCGGAAGAAATCCTCTCCCCTCCCCTGTCAGATCAACTCCTGTTTTGACTCCCAGGTTAAATTTCTTGGCGTATGAGACTATGCGATCTATGCCTAAACCTTCGCGATTTGGAACTCCACCTCCGATTGTATAAAAGTATGTATTCACTGACCATGCAATCGCTCGTCTGATGTCTGTCGTTCCATGGCCCCCGGGGAGCCAGTCCGGAAAGAACCACTCGCCAACTCTAATGCCTCCGGTTGAAAGAACGCTGAAACGTTCATCTGTTACTCCTTCTTCAAGCGCCGCGGATCCGACAATAATCTTAAACGTTGAGCCAGGCGGATACTCGCCGGCGATTGCGCGATTAAACAACGGGCTGTTTTCATCAGAAATTATCTGTTGAAATTTTTCTTGACTGAAGCTAGTTGTGAATAAATTATTATCAAACGCCGGCAGTGAAATTAACGCAAGAATCTCCCCGTTTCTAGGATCCATCGCAATCCCAGCCGCGCGTTTTACGCCGCGTTTTTGCATCTCCTCCTCTATGCGCGCAGTTAACATCTCTTGGAGGCTAAGGTCAATTGAGAGCAATATATCTTCCCCCTTCTTCGGATCCGTTTCTGAAATAATCCGATCTTCTTTACCAAACGCGTTTACCTGCACTTCGCGCGTTCCTTTTACGCCGCGCAGTTCTTTTTCGTACCATGCCTCTACTCCGTTTTGCCCGCGCGCGTCTGAAAAAGAGTAAAACGAATCGCGCGTCATGTCTTCTTTTTTTACCGCGCTTGTATATCCTATTATGTGGGCTAAAAGATTTTTGTATGGATATTCGCGGTTAAAGGATTCTTGTAAAAAAACTCCTGGCCATTCGGCGATGACCGGGACGAGTTTTATGCCCTCTTCATAAGAGAGATTTTTTTTTAAGACGATTGGCACGTACGAATATGAAGCAAGACGTTTTGCGCCTTCTGTGAGATCATCAGTTTTTCCAAAGCGTTCTTCCAGTTTTGCGATAATTGTTTCAATCGGAAAATTGTTTGCGTAAATATCAAAAGGCGTTGCAAGGAGTGTGAACTCCGGCGCATTCACCACAAGCGGAGTGCCATCGCTTGCGTAAATGATGCCGCGTGGAGGAATTTTTTCCTTTACGCGAATGCGATTTTGTTCTGCAAGTTCTCTGTAAGTCTCGCCATGAATTATCTCTAAAAAACTTAATGTTGCCAATAACGCAAGAAGAGCGCACCATATTCCGGCGTGCATAATGCGGATACGCATATTATCATACGGTTTATGCAGAGTATCAAGCGGGGAGAGCGACGGAGAATATTCTGTCCCTTCATACGCCCTTTTATTAAAATTTCTGATTTTCATAAAAAACGTTTATCAATTTCTTTATGAATTTTTTCTATAATAAAATACCCGGATACCGCAAGCGCGCTGTTTATTGTAATTCCAAACAGAATTTCAAACACTGCTTCATAATTTATACTCCACTTCAAAAGCATCTGCGAGATGATTACAGTAGTAAAGAAGAGAATACCGCTTATAAGAATAGTTATTTTATTTTCGTCGGTGATAATCGCGCCGCGGACGAATGCGAGAATAAGAAGCGCAATGAGATAGATAACGGTTTGCAACCCCAGATATTGCAAAGCAGAATAATCTTCCAGTCCTCCTAAAATAATAGAGGCGATGCATGCGTGTTCCAGAGAAAATTCAAGGAATATAAGCAGGATCGCAATCTGTATGATCTCAATCGCATTAAACGGCTGAATCAGCCCGGAGAAAAAAATATCAAAAAGAAGAAGCGTCGTGATAGCAGACAATATAATAATAGCGTCGCGGATGCGATTCATGAGTGTGTGATTACAGACGCGGTGATAAAGTTTTCTATTGAGTACGGCGGGACGATTGCCGCGGCATTGAAAATTTCATTGTCGCTCTCCTCAAGCGCGGATATGGAGCCGATGTAAAGCGACGATGGGATTCCTTCTTCCAAACCGTTTGTGTAAACGCGCATGCCTTCTGACAAAGGGATATTTTTCGGGATCAAGTCTAATTTTATTGCTGTATTCTGGCTCCCGCTCGCAACGCCGGCAACAAAATTAGCGCCGTCTCCGACTGTTGCAAGAATCGCGCTTTTATTATCAGTAGTAAGCCGAACTCGCGCGACTTCATCGCTTACCTCTATTACTTTTCCGATGATTGTGCCGTTTAGAACAACAACCGCGTTTCCTTTTACAATGCCATCCTTCGCGCCATTGTCCAAAAGAATTGCCTGTTCCCCGTCTTTATTTGTTATATGAATTATGCGCGATGGGAGAATGGTGAATCGCGTTTCCGTTCCAAATTTTAAGATTGCCCGTAGCTCTTCATTTTCCTGTTTTATTTTTTGCAGAGCAAGAATTTCCGATGTTAATTCCAGCGTTTTTTTTTCCAGTCTGCGGACTTGCGTCAAAAGCGCGCGTTTTGAAGAAAGCGCAATGGAAAGTTCGGTATTTGTGTTTTGCGCCAAATTTATGGCCTGCGCCTGCAAAGGATTTAAGATCGCGCGCGTTGCTTTATCAAGCGTAGAGAGGAGTGAAAGATGATAGAGCGCTACAACGAGAGCAAACAGAAAAAATGCAATCGCAAATTTTTTAGTGAGAAACATATTATAATTACAACCCGGCAGACGGCAGTTTTACCTGTTTCAAAAGCGCGATGTCTTCAAGTAAAAGCCCGGTGCCGCGTACAACCGCCGTCAGCGGATCGTCAACAATATGCACGGGCACGCGCGTGCGCTGTGAGATCATCGTATCTAGCCCGCGTAAAAGCGCGCCGCCTCCTGCAAGCATGATGCCGCGTTCATGGATGTCCGCGACAAGCTCCGGCGGCGTCGCTTCAATAGTGCTGATGATATTTTCAATCATTGTTGTTATCGTGGGAAGAATCGCTTCGCGCGCCTCTTCGTTTGTGATCGTAGTTTCAGTCGGTAGCCCGTCAAGAAGATTCCGCCCGCGAATTTTATATCCGAGCACTTCTTTTGCCGGCAAGACGGAGCCGATCTTAATTTTTATTTCTTCGGCAGTTTTTTCGCCGATCAGAATGTTAAAATTTTCCCGCACATAGCGCAATATATTCTCATTCAATTCATTGCCGGCAAGACGGAGCGATTTTTTAGAAACGATTCCGCCAAGAGATATCACCGCAATTTCTGTTGTTCCTCCACCGATGTCAACAAGCATGAAGCCGGACGGTTCGTGGATGGGAATGCGCGAGCCTATCGCGGCGGCAAGAGGCTCTTCAATAAGATACACTTCGCGCGCGCCCGCGGAAAGAGTCGCGTCTTCAACCGCTTTTCGTTCAACTTCCGTTACGTCCATAGGAATGCCGATCACAACCCGCGGACGCGGCGCAAATCCGCGCGTTTCCTTGTGCGTCTTTTGTATGAAATATCGCAACATTTTTTCCGTAACTTCAAAATCAGATATCACTCCATCCTGAAGAGGCTTTATCGCGACGATGTGAGCCGGAGTTTTACCAACCATCTTTTTTGCCTCTTCGCCGACCGCGAGAATTTCCTCGGTGCGCGTGTTCAGCGCCACAACAGAAGGTTCATTTAAGACGATTCCCTTATCTTTCACAAATACAAGCGTATTTGCCGTGCCAAGGTCAATACCCATATCTTTTGATAGGCGGCTGAAAAGTTTGGAGAACATAAATAAAAACTCAAAATGCAAATTTCAAAATTCAAAACTATTTGCGCGGGAATAGCGTCACTGGTTCAATGATTTTTTTAGAAATGTCAATTTTTTTTTGTATCGTTTTTGTTGTTAACGGCAAAAAGGGGGCAATATCTTTAGCAATGGAAAGAATGCGAGAGATTAAATATGCAAGATCAGCGGTAATTTTTTCCTGTTCTTTTTGTTTATCGTATTGCCATGGTTTTTCTTTTGCGAGGATTTCATCGCACAATCGCGCATCTTGGATTACACTCTGTATCATTTCGTATAACATGAAATTGTTTATCAATTCCTTTGCGTCTTGCTTTTCGCCTTTTATTTCCTGCTCCTCTTCAAGTTTCCAAAATTTTTGCCAATCTGTTATTTGTTTTACACACAAAGTCGTTACACGCGACACCAAATTTCCGATTCCGTTTGCCAGGTCCGCGTTGTATTTTTCATCAAACTTACCTTCTTCAATATCTCCGTCAGAGCCGAATGGAAATTGCGAAAGTATTAGATAGCGCGCGCCGTCTCTCCCATAGCGATCGCAAAGATCATTTGGATCAATGACGTTGCCAAGCGTTTTGCTCATTTTCTGCCCGTTTACAGTAAAAAATCCATGCGCGAATATCGTTTTCGGAATCTTCTCCGCATCTCCATCGTAGTATGCGAGGAGCATCGCAGGCCAGTAAATGCAGTGGAATTTAATAATGTCTTTGCCTATTATTTGCAAATCCGGCGGCCAAAACATTTGGCGTTTATGGACGGCTGTCCAGTAATTCAAGAGCGCCTCCACCCATACATACATCGTTTGAGCGTTGTCCCATGGAAGCGGTATCCCCCATCTTACGTTCGGGCGCGAGACAGAAAAATTTTCCATTCCTTGGCGAAAGAGCCCAAGCACTTCTTCAGTTCTCGCCTCCGGAAGCACGCTTATTGCGCCTTGTTCTATGATTGTTTGAATTTTTGGAAGATATTTGTCAAGTTTAAAAAACCAATTTTTTTCAACGATCCGCTCCGGTTTTCGCAAATGATCTTTACATAAGCCGTCCTCTCTCAACTGTTTTTCAGTGATAAAACTCTCACATCCGTTACAGTAGAGCCCAGCATAGTCTCCTTCATAAAGCGCGCCTTTAACTTTTAATGCCCGCAAAAATTCTGCCGCGCCTTGTTCGTGATATTCATCGGTTGTGCGGATAAAGTGATTATGAGATATATTAAGTCTCTGCCATGTGCTTACAAAAAGCGTAGCTATTTCATCGCAAAATAATTTTGGATTTTTTCCATCTCGCTCCGCGGCTTCGGCTATTTTTGCTCCGTGTTCGTCTGTGCCTGTCAAAAAAAATACGCGATCTTCTCCGATTTTTTGCCGATAGTATCTAGCTATTGCGTCCGCCGCAAGAGTTGTGTAAGCGTGTCCGATATGCGGCATGGCGTTGACGTAATAAATTGGAGTTGTGAGGTAAAATTTTGACATGAAGAACAAGTAAGGTGGTTTTGAAATCTACGCTGTCTCTACAAAAAAAGCAAGATGAGCGAGCCTGCGATAATCCGATATATTCCGTATATCGCGAGTCCGAATCGCGACAGAGTTTTCATCAAAATTTCAATGGCGATCAATCCGACAAGAGCTGAACTTATAAATCCTATGCTAAGCGGCAGTATTTCAACTGATATATCCCCGCTCCCAAAAATATCGCGAAGTTTGAATGCCCCGGCCGCCGCGATAAGCGGGATGCTCATTAGGAATGAAAATCGCGCGCCGTTTGCGCGGGACAATCCGGAAAAAATTCCGGCAGTGATCGTTACTCCGGAACGCGAAGCGCCAGGAATGAGCGAGAATATCTGCGCGCATCCTATAATTAGCGCGCGCATCGGGCCGACCCCGGAGTTTGCGCTTTTTTGTTCGTTTCGTTTTGCGAAGAAATCAGCGGCGATGAGCAGTATCCCAAAGATAATCAAATTTGCGCCGACAACTTCAAGCGCGCGAAAACGAGTTTCAATAATGTCGTTTGCAAGCGCTCCAGCTGTTCCAGCCGGAATAATTCCTAAAATTATTGCAAGCGCAAGTCGGCGATCTTCCCTGTATGACGGATTTTTGCGCGCGAACACTGCGATCATCAGGCGCCGCAGATCAGAGCGGAAATAAAAGAGCACTGCAAAAAGAGTGCCCAGATGCAGAGCCGCGTCAAAGCCTAGTGTCTGAAGAGGCCAATGAAACAGTTTTGGAATAAGAATCAAATGCCCGGAACTTGAAATCGGTAAAAATTCCGTGAGCCCTTGCGTTATGCCGAGCGTGAGAGATTGGATGGTGGTCATTTCGCTACTGTATCACGTCGCTATCCTTGATACAAGCGGCTTTATACTCTGTACATCTCCCCAATCACTTCTTTATACCTCTCTTCAATCACCTTTCGTTTAAGTTTTAATGTGGGCGTGAGTTCGTCACGTTCCACTAAAAACGGCTCTTTAAGAATGGTAATTTTTTTTATGCGCTCGTGTTCAGGGAAATCCGCGAGAATGCGATTAATTTCTTCCTGAATGCGGGTATGCGCGGAGCGTTCTTCCGCAATCCCTTCCGCTTTTAACATTTCTCGTTCTGGCGCGATAAGCGCGGTTACCATTTTTTTTCCGTCTCCGACTACAATCGCCTGTGTTATAAACGGGCTCGCATTCAGCGCGGTTTCAATCTCTTCTGGCTGAACGTTTTTTCCGGTTGAAAGAACAAGGATGTTTTTTTTGCGCCCGGTGATGTGGAGAAATCCGTCAGCATCAATTGAACCAAGATCTCCGGTTTTGAAAAATCCCTCTAAAGTAAATGCCGCTTGCGTCGCCCCGGGCAGTTTATAATACCCTTGCATGACAGACGGCCCTTTCACAATAATTTCTCCGTCATCCGCAATTTTCACAATCAGATTATCAAGAGGAAGCCCGCATGAGCCAAACACATGCGCGTTTTCGCGATTGCATGAAATGACAGGCGAGGTCTCTGTAAGGCCGTATCCTTCAAGAATAGTGAGTCCGTATTTGTGAAAAAATGCGCCGATTGCCTTGTCTAAAGACGCTCCGCCCGAGACGCACAAACGAATGGCGCCGCCGAATCGTTTTTTGATTATGCGCGAAAGAAGAGCGCCGCCGCAAGGAAGATATTTTACAATATGAAACATTTTGTTTGCAAGTATTTTCTCATGCGCTTTCTCAAAAATACGAGGGACGCCGAGGAGAACGGTCGGGCGCGCGCGTTTCAGATCATGCGGGATCGCGCGCGGATCGCGAGAGGACTCTCCATAAAAAATACATGCCCCGGAAGTAAGCGGCGCATAACAGCCGGCAGTGCGTTCAAAAACGTGCGAGAGCGGCAGTATTGAAAGAAGCCGATCATCCATATGCAATGGAATTGCCCGCTGTATCGCCTCCACATTGCTTACGATATTTTCATGTGTCAGCGCCGCGCCTTTTGGCATGCCTGTTGTGCCGGATGTGTAAATAATTGTTGCTATACTTGATGAATAACGCAAATTCATCGGATTTGTTTTACTATATTTGCGCGTAAAATCTGTAAAGTGAAAATGTTTTTTCTGATTCAAGCCGAGAATTTTATTTTTTGCGCAGTAAATAATTGTGTGGAGCGGTAGACCGTTGTGGATATGGTTCAATTTTTCAAATAAATGATTGTCGGAGATTATAGCGATTTTGGCGCCGCAATCGTTTAGAATATGTCTTACGTATTTTTCCTGAAACACAGAATGGATCGGAACTGTAATCGCGCCGAGCATTTGAATAGCAAGATCAGCAATCACCCATTCGCTCCGATTCTCGCTAAAGATTGCCACTGTGTCCCCTCCGCGCGTTCCCAAACGAAAAAGACCCTCGGCAAATCGCAGGGTCTTTTTGTAAAGTTTTCTGTATGTTATAAAGCGATATTCGCCCTCTTGTATTTGAGCCAATGCTTGAGCGTTTTCTTTGCGTTCAAGATTTTTGAAAACGAGATCAGGTATTGTCATGATCCTTGTATAACCGATTCAATAAGACGACAGGCGTATCCCCATTCATTATCATACCACGACAGAATTTTCACCAAGTCTCCGTCAACAACTTTTGTAAACGGCAGATCAATGATGCCGGAGTATGAGGTTTTTAAGATGTCGCTTGATACGATCGGATCTTCCGAGACTCCGATGATGCCTTTGTAACGCGGAGAGTTTGCCGCCTCTTTGAATGTGTTATTTACTTCTTCAACAGTAACCGATTTTGCAAGCACCATCGTTATGTCAGAAACCGAGCCCGCTGGAACCGGCACCCGAAGCGCGATGCCGTCAAATTTTCCTTTCAAGTCAGTGATAACTTCTGTCGTTGAAATCGCGGCGCCGGTTGTCGTCGGGACGATATTGATTGCCGCGGCGCGCGCTCGCCTAAGATCGCGATGCGGGCCGTCAACAAGATTTTGATCCGCGGTGTAACCGTGAACAGTTGTGAGAAGCGCTTTTTTCACCCCAAAACGTTGATGCATCAGATACACAGGCGCGGTGATGCTATTTGTTGTGCAAGAGGCGTTTGATTTTAAGGGATTAGAATCGCGCGCGATATCCGAAACTCCGAGGATGTGAGTGGAAATGCCCGCGCCTTTTGGAGGCGCCGAGAGCAGAACCTTTTTTGCTCCTGCCTCAAGATGAAGGCGCATTTTTTCTTCGCTTGTGAAAATTCCAGTTGATTCAATAACAGTGTCAACTTCCAGAGTTCCCCATGGTAGTTTCTGCGGCTCTTTTTCCGCGTACACAGGATACGATTTTCCTTCAACAATGAGGTGCTTCTCCTCAAAATTTACCTCTTTTTCATATTTTCCGTATACACTGTCGTAACGCAGAAGATAGGCAAGTATTTTTGTATCAAAGAGATCGTTGATGGCTACGACATCAAGCTCGTTTTTGTGCTCCAAGGCTATTTTGAATGCGGCCCGGCCGATGCGGCCAAAGCCGTTGATGGCGATGCGTTTCATGTTATAAATTACCAATTACTAATTTTGTATCCTCGTAACCTTTGTTGTTTATACAGTTTTTTGTGATTCTAAAATAAAATTTTTGATTTTAGAGTTTTTAAATTCCTGGGCTAAAATGTCCATCTGGATTATATCATAATACGTGCCGCCCCAGAAATGCGCTTCGCGGAGTAGTCCAGTTTTTCTGAAGCCAACAGCTTGATACGCGCGAAGGGCTCGCATGTTGTAACTGTATACGCCAAGCGAGACGGAATGCAGATTCAAGACATTGAAGGCAAAATCAAGCATTAAAGTAGTCGCTTCTCTACCATAACCTTTGCTCCAGTATGCTTTTTCTCCAATAACAATTCCAAATTCAGCTTTGCGATTAACGTCTTCAGTGTTGCGAAGCGTGCTTATCCCAATCAGTTGCGCTTGTTTTGTTAAGATCGCGAGGGTAAAACTCGTACCTTCTTTTGTTTTTGATTTAGCATCTTTCAACCATTGAAGTTCATCGACTACAGTAAAAATTTTTGACGAACTTACCGTAGTTTTAGTAACTTCTAAATCAGTTATCCACTTATGAAAAATATGCAGATCTTTTTCATCCAGCGGACACAGGTTAACGCGTTTTCCTTGAAGTTTTACCGGTCGGCTGGATTTCATACTTTACAGAAATTTTTTAATTTCATCTGGCGTAAGTTTTACTTGTCTTAAAATTGCAAACAATGTGCCTTTATGCAACGGTTTTCTGTGCGAGGTTTGACATGCTAAGCAGGAATTTTAACACGCGCATGCGCAATAATACTATTTTCTTGCGTGGTAAGCCAATTTAACATATCTCTCTTTTCCTCCCGCAAACATTCTAGTTTAAAATTTTATGTTTCATAAATATTCTACGATATAATCGTCCCGAGAGAAGGATTTTTTAAGACGCGAGAGAGAGAGTCGGGAGCCCACTTAAATACGACAATCGGAAGCGCGTTTTCTCCTGCGAGCGTGAAGGCGGTTTGATCTAAAATCCGCAAATTTTTTGCGATTGCTTCGTCGTACGAAAGCGTATCGTATCGTTTGGCCGTTGGATTCACCTCTGGATCCTCCGAATACACGCCGTCAACATCAGTTGCTTTGAAGAGGGCATCGGCTTTTATCTCTAACGCTCGTAAAACAGCCGCCGTATCGTGAGTAAAAAATGCCTCTCCTGTTCCTCCGGCGCAGATTATAATTTTTCCTTCTTGAAGGAGTTTGCGGGCTTTAAAAGGATCAAACTTTCGCGCAATCCCAGGAATTTCAAATGCAGACATTAATCGCGTGTCAACTCCGTTTCCGTTCAGAATTTCCAAAAGCGCAAGAGAATTTGGAATGCCTGCCATGAATCCGATCTGATCGGCCGCGATTCTATCAAATGTTGGAGGGCGATTCCTGCCTCTAAAAATGTTTCCAGCGCCGTTTACAACAGCAATTTCAATGCCGCTATTTTTCGCCGCGATAATTTCATCAGCGATTTTCGCAATGGCGGAAAAATTTAAACCACTGCCGTCTTCGCCACTAAAGAGACCGCCGGAGAGTTTGAGGAGGATGCGGTTGTAGAACATAATTATGGTTTGGAAATATCCATTCTTTTTTCGTTGCGTTCACTTAGTTTAGTGAGGCAGAAGACTTGTTAGAAATTCATTACACCACCATCCGCACAAACTCCCCTACTTCAATATTTTCCCCCAATTTTTGTATTTTTTCCTGTATCACGGATTCCACTGATCGCGTGTCGTCTTTTACAAACGGCTGATTAAGCAAACACACTGTTTCGTAATATTTACGCAATTTTCCATCAAGAATAGTATCACTGATATACGCCGGCTTTCCTTCTTTTGAAAGTTTCTCGGTTTCTATTTCTATTTCTTTTTCTATGACTTCACTCGGGATATCTTTAGAAGAGCGATATAACGGTTGCATAGCCGCGACCTGCATCGCCAAGTCTTTTGCGAGTTCCTTGAACTCATTATTTCTCGCCACAAAGTCAGTTTCCGAGCGGAGCGATACTAGAGCCGCGAGCTTTCCATTAGTGTGGACATATACGCCAATCGCGCCTTCGCCTGTTTGCCTGGAACTTTTTTTTGCCGCAATGATAACGCCGATTTTGCGCAAAATTTCTTTTGCTTTTGTAATATTGCCACCTGCTTTTTCCAAAGATTCGCGGCAGTCCACGACCCCTGCCCCGGTTTCATCGCGAAGTTTTTTAACGAGCTGTATATCAATCATGGTTTAACTTCCGGAGCCGCTTCCGGAGGATTTGTTGATGCGTTCTTCGCCTCCACAATCGCTTCTGTTATTGTTTTGAGAATCATTTTTACGGAATTGATCGCGTCATCGTTTGCCGGAATCGGATAGGCAATCGGACGAATATCAACATTTGAGTCTGTAATAGCGATTATCGGGATATTCTGCGCCTCTGCCTCGCGCACTGCGGTTTTACTTTCTTTGCAGTCCGTAATAAAAAGCGCATCCGGTATTTTTTCAAGATTTACGATTCCGCCATATATGCTCTCTAATTTTTCAAATCCGCTTTGTAAAATCAACTGTTCTTTTTTCGTGTATTTTGCCCATTCGCCTTTCTCTTTTTCCTCGCGTCTTTTTCTTAATTTGTTTATCTGTTTTCTTACAATCGCCCAGTTTGTGATTGTTCCGCCGACCCATTTTTCTATAATATATGGCATTTGAGAAGCTATAGCAGATTCTTTTACGACATTTTTTAATTGCTTTTTCGTGCCGATAAATAAAATTATCCCTCCGTTCTGAACAGTCTTTTTTACAAATTCTGCGGCGGAAACCAGCGAATCCATCGTTTGTTTCAAATCAATAATATGCACGCCTTTCCGCTCTGTAAAGATGTAAGGCTCCATTGAAGGATGCCATTTTGATTTTTTATGTCCGAAGTGAGCCCCTGCTTTCAGGAGTTCAAGAATATCTGGAATTTTCATAGTTGAAGAGTGTGTTTAAGATTAGAGAATTATGGTAGCGCAAAATGATTACTTTGACAAGATATGCATTTTTTGCTAGATTTTTGCTTAAAGAGATTTTATATGAAACTATCAATCCATCCAGCATATCACGAAAAGGCAACAATAACCTGTTCATGCGGAAATGTTCTTATTGTAGGTTCAACAAAAGAAACAATGCATACGGAAGTCTGCTCTAATTGCCATCCGTTTTATACCGGCAAGAAGAAACTTATGGATACTGCTGGGCGAGTAGAACGATTTAAAGCGCGCGGTGAAAAAAGCAAAGCATTGCAGGCGCAAAAGGCGTTGCGAAAAAATTCTGCGAAAAAATCAACGGAGTAGTTCATTAAAAGTGTGAGCGATTAAAAAAAGAGACTGTGGTTGTCTCTTTTTATTTTTTTGCCAAATACGAAGCCGCAATAAGGAGAATACCGCTTAGAATAACAATGATAAGAAAAACTGAAAGGAACTCTTTTGGTTCGCGCGTTTTTTTCTCATTTTTCGGCATATCACTTGGTTTGATTTTGTGGCGTATGCTTGCGACAAAACATACAAAATTTAGAGTGTTCTTTCAATTTTGTTTCCTTCTTTTTGCTAAAGGAAATGTGATATGTTCTTTGCTTACATACTCCGCATTGAAGCCAAATTAGCGTGTCTTTTTTTGATGCCATAGGTTTAGGTTTTAGATAAGTTATCTTTCAATAGTAGGTTACAAAAAGGAAAAAGTCAATTAGCTGTGTTTAATAGCAAATTTTCGCAGTTTCTTGTGATACGATAGGGCAAAACGATGGGCTTCGTCGCGAACGCGCGCAAACAGCTCTCTTAATTCCATAATTTCTTTTTTGAAAATTTTTGCCTCTTTATTGAATATAAGTTCAACCTTTTTTCTAGTTTTTCCTTTTGCGATGCCGACAATCGGGACAAAAAAATTCATTGATCTTGCGATTTCTACTCCAGCATTCACCTGCGCTGTTCCGCCGTCAATAAAAATCAGATCCGGCAGACTCCATTCCTTGTGTGTAAAACGCCGTCGCAAAATTTCTTTAAGCATTTCTGTATCGTTAATACCTTCAACTGTTTTTATTTTGAATTTCCTGTATTCTTTTTTATCCGGCTCCCCATTTATGAAGACAACCATGCTCCCTACCGCATATTTACCACTGATATTGGAAACGTCGTACCCCTCAATGCGGCGAAACGGAATCCGCGATATTTCCTCTTTTTTCATAAGAGCGACATCGCATATATGTTTCAGGTTATGGAGCTGATTTCTGATTCGCGCCGCTGATTCAAAATCTTCTTCTTTGCTCAATCGTTCCATTTCACGTACGAGATTTGCGATGACGCGTTTGCGTTTTCCACTGAAAAATAGAATGAGATTTTTGATTATTTTTTTGTACTCGCGCGGAGTAATCGCGAGAGTGCACACACCGGGGCAAAGGCCTAAATGATTGTAAAAACAAGGTTTTATTTTTTTTTGATCTCTTGGCGGTTTGCAAGCGCTAAACGGAATTATTTTCCGCACAAGTTTCAATAATGATTGAACAAGATCTCTGCTTTTGAATGGGCCAAAGACGGCTTGATAGAGTCCGGGCGTTTTTTCTAATTCCCTCCCTCGCGCAACTAGCACGCGCGGGTAAATGTCTTTTGTAATCACGACATAGATAAAACTTTTGTCGTCTTTTTGTTCTATATTATATTTCGGCTGATGTTTTTTGATTAGTTCCGCTTCTTTGAAAGTTGCTTCAAGCACTGAATCAGTTTTTTTACAGTCAATTGAAGCGACGTGCGATACAAGCGCTTCAGTTTTGGCGTCATGAGCTTTTATAAAATATGAAGAAACGCGTTTTTTGAGCGATCCTGCTCTTCCGACGTAAATCACCTCTCCTTTTACGTTCTTCATTAGGTACACTCCGGGAGTCTTTGGTAAATGCTTGACAAATTTTGAGAAGCGCAGTTGAGTGCTTTTTTTCATGAAAAAGCTTGTTATCACGATCTGTTCTGTATAGAAAATTAACACCGCCTTTGGTGGCGGTTCTATGATTTCACATATTTTTTCAGATACTTCCCGGTTAAACTTTTCTCATTTTGCGCCACGTCCTCTGGGGTCCCGGTTGCGATTACCTGCCCGCCGTTTATTCCACCTCCTGGCCCTAAATCAATAATATAATCCGCTGTTTTAATAACATCCATATTATGCTCAATCACCACAACTGTACTCCCCTGCAAGACAATTTTTTGGAGTACTGTCAATAATTGACGGACGTCGTCAAAGTGCAAACCTGTTGTCGGCTCATCGAACAAATATAGTGTTCGCTCCCCTGCTCGCCGTGAAAGTTCTTTAGAAAGCTTAACGCGTTGCGCCTCTCCGCCAGAGAGAGTGTTTGCTGGCTGTCCGAGTTCAAGATATCCTAAACCCACTTCCCGCAATGTCTTCAAGCGGTCTCCAATGGTCGGAATATCCTTAAAAAATTCATGAGAGTCTTCAACTGTCATAGCAAGCACCTCGGCAATGTTTTTCTTTTTATAGTGAACTTCCAATGTTTCGCGATTAAAACGTTTGCCTTTACAAATGTCGCACGTTATGTAAACAGTCGGAAGAAAGTGCATTTCAATCGCAAGATAACCATAACCTCGGCAATTTTCACACCTACCGCCGTTGATATTAAAAGAAAATCGCCCTGGTTTATAATTTCTGAATCTGGCTTCAGTTGTTGCAGAAAATAGATCTCGTATATGTCCAAACGCGCCGGTATAGGTCGCCGGGTTTGATCTTGGAGTTCTGCCGATCGGGGACTGATCAATCAAAACGGCGCGGTTTAGATATTCTACGCCATTGATCTCTTTTACATTTTCCTCGGTGTTTTTAATGCGGTTTAAGCGCCGAACAATATTTGTGTACAGAACATCATATAGAAGCGAACTCTTGCCAGAACCTGAAACGCCGGTAACACAGACAAAACGCCGGAGCGGAATTTCAACAGTGATATTTTTGAGATTATTCGCCCGCGCGCCGATGATAGTCAGCCTATCAAGATTATTTTTTCTTCTCTGTGTAGGCACTGGAATCGCTTTTTCTCCACGAAGATATGAACATGTAAGAGATTTTTTATTCTTTAAAATTTCCGGCATATCGCCAAAGCATACAATTTCTCCTCCTTGTTTTCCTGCTCCTGGTCCGAAATCAACGAGATAATCGCTTTCCCGAATCGTGTCTTCGTCGTGCTCAACCACAATAATCGTGTTTCCGATATCGCGCAAGTGTTTCAAAGTTTCCACAAGCCGGGCATTGTCATGCTGATGAAGTCCGATTGTCGGCTCATCAAGAACATAAAGCGCGCCTACGAGATGTGAGCCTACTTGAGAGGCAAGCCTTATTCGCTGTGCCTCGCCACCGGAAAGAGTGCCTGCTCTACGGTTTAAGGTTAAGTATTCCAGTCCGACGTCCATCATAAACTGAAGCCGATTTAGCACCTCTTTCATGATTGATTTTGAAATATCCTTTTGCCGCGTTGAAAGTTTGAGAGTAAGAAAGAAATCCGTGGTCTCTTCAATCGTCATTTCCGAGAGTTCAACGATATTTTTACGATTTATGAGCACTGAAAGGGCCTCGCCACGGAGCCGTTTGCCAGAGCAGACAGAGCATGAAATTTCAGAAAAAAGAGACTCTGTTCCCAAACCGTGGCAAGTTTCGCACGCGCCATAAGGGCTGTTAAAACTAAACAGGCGCGGCTCAATCTCGGGAAAGCTGAATCTACATGAAGGACAGCTAAAAGTGGAGGAAAATGTGTGTTCAACTCCATCTTCAAACTGCACTGTGATGGCGCCGTTTCCATAATCAAGAGCTGTTTCAATTGCCTCGCTCAACCTCTCGCGTTTATCGCGTTCCTCATGCGCTGATGCGCTTTGCTCGTCTTTTGGGAAATCGTTTTTATAAAGAGTGTCAACCGCAAGTTCAATAGTGTGGCGTTTTTTGGGATCAATCTCAATTTTATTTGAGAGCAGTCGCAATATCCCATCAACGCGCACTTTCATAAAACCAGAATTATACATATTGTAGAGCATCTGATAGTATTCCCCTTTTCGCCCGCGCACAATCGGAGCAAAAATTACGACTGCCTGATCTTTTTTAGAATGTTTGACATCTTTTTGAGTTAAAAGAATCGCATCAGCTATTTCGTCGGTTGTCATTTTTTGAATTCGATTTCCGCACTTTGGACAGTTGGGCTCTCCGATGCGCGCAAAGAGCACGCGCAGATAGTCGTAAATTTCAGTGATAGTTGCGACTGTTGAGCGAGGATTTGCGCTGTGGGCTTTTTGATCAATAGAAATCGCGGGCGACAATCCTTCTATTTCATCCACGTCCGGCTTTTGCATTTGTCCTAGAAATTGCCGCGCATAAGCAGAAAGCGATTCCACATAACGTCTCTGCCCCTCGGCAAAAATCGTATCAAAAGCAAGCGAGGATTTTCCGCTTCCGGAAACGCCTGTAAACACCGTCATTTTATTGCGGGGTATTTCTAATGATATGTTTTTTAAGTTATGCTCCCGCGCGCCTTTGATAGTGATGGCATCTATCATGTATGTTTTTGGTTCAGAGATTTTTTTAACATTTTCACCTCATCCCGCAAAACCGTTGCGAGTTCAAATTCTAAACGTTTCGCGGCAAAGCGCATCTCGCGCTCTTTCTCCGCGATGATTTTTTCAACTTTTGCGATCGGAGCCGCCTTTAATTCTAAATCCAAAATCTCTTTAACATCCTTCTCTTTAATTCCCCAAATTTTCGTGATATCACGAATTTCTTTTTTAATCGTCTGCGGCGTGATGCCGTGTTTTTTATTATAAGCGAGCTGTTTTTCTCTTCGGCGATTCGTTTCATCCACTGCGCGTTTTATTGAGCCTGTAATAACATCTGCATATAAAATAACTTTTCCTTGAACATTGCGCGCGGCTCGGCCTATTGTTTGGATAAGCGATGTTTCGGAGCGCAAAAATCCTTCTTTATCAGCGTCTAGAATTGCCACAAGCGTAACTTCCGGCAAATCAAGGCCTTCGCGGAGCAGGTTTACCCCAACCAAACAATCAAAGACGCCTTTTCTAAAATCAGTAAGAATGCGGATACGATCAAGCGTTTTTATATCGCTATGCAGATACCGTGTTTTAATACCTCGTTCAACTAAATACGAGGTTAAGTCCTCTGCCATTTTTTTGGTAAGTGTAGTTACAAGCACGCGTTCGCGTTTTTTCGCGCGCGTTGCAATTTCGCCGATCACGTCTTCAACCTGGCTCCAATTTTTGTTCGTCTCAACAATCGGCCGCACTTCAACTTCCGGATCCACTAATCCAGTTGGCCGAATAATTTGCTCTACTACTTCCGATGATATGCGAAGCTCGTACTCGCTTGGAGTTGCTGAAATAAAGATACATTGATTGATGCGCGCGGTAAATTCCGCAAACATGAGCGGACGGTTGTCGCGCGCGCTTGGCAGGCGAAAACCGTGTTCAATAAGAGTATTTTTGCGGGACTTATCTCCTTCATACATTCCGCGAAGTTGAGGAGTTGTTACATGAGATTCATCTATAATAAGGAGAAAATCCTTTGGAAAATATGAGAATAAAGTCGCGGGCGGCTTTCCGGAAGCTCGGCCGTCAAAATGGCGCGAGTAATTTTCAATTCCAGAGCAGTAGCCAATCTCCCGCATCATCTCAAGATCATAGTTTGTGCGCCTTTCCAGCCGCTCCTCTTCAAGAAGAAGCCCGTGTTTTTTGAAATACACGAGGCGTTCTTTCAGTTCCTTGCGAATTGTTTTGATTGCTTTCAGTTTTTCCGGTTCAAGTGTTACAAAGTGGCGGGCAGGAAACATTATAAGATCCGCGCGTTCACATATTCGTTTTTGGCTGATCGGATCTATCTCAAGAATTCCTGCGATGAGATTTTTATTTAGTTCAATGCGGTAAATAACCTCGCCTTTTACCGGCATTATTTCAAGGATCGGTCCTCGTGCCCGGAATTTTCCTCGTTCAATGGCGCCGCTTGTTCGCGTGAACCCTAACGTAATCAGTTTTCGCATCAAAATGCTTCGTCCACATAGCGCGTCTTTTTTAATATAAATTACCTCTTTTTCGTAATTCTTGGGAGATCCAAGTCCGTATAAGCATGAAACCGATGCGACGACAATCACGTCGCGCCTTGAGAGAAGTGATTGGGTTGTTGAGTGGCGCAGGCGATCAATCTCATCATTGATTTGAGCCTCTTTTTCTATGTATGTGTCTGTTCTCGGCAGATATGCCTCTGGTTGATAATAATCGTAATAGGAAACAAAATATTCAACTGCATTTTTTGGAAAAAATTCTCGGAATTCATTGCACAGTTGCGCGGCAAGCGTTTTGTTATGAGCGATTACAAGTGTCGGCTTTTGAACATTTTGTATAACGTTTGCAATCGTAAAAGTTTTTCCTGATCCAGTAACCCCAAGAAGAGTTTGGTATTTTAGCTTTTTTGAAAGACCTTGAACTAACTTTTTAATCGCTTTTGGTTGATCGCCGGCTGGTTCTAAATGCGTTGCGAGTTTGAATGGCATAAAATTTTTGACATTGCGATATTTTTTGACAAAAAACTCCCTTTTGTAAACCTGCCTGACGGCAGTCAGGTTGGTGGGCCGGGAGGGATTCGAACCCCCGAAGGCGTGAAAGCCAACTGGTTTACAGCCAGTCCCATTTGTCCGCTTTGGTACCGACCCTATGGAGCCCACGCGCGGATTTGAACCGCGGACCTACTCCTTACCATGGAGTTGCTCTACCAACTGAGCTACGTGGGCAAAACATTTTTTATCCAACCCCCTTCAACTCTTGGAGTAATTGATCCAATCCTTCATTGGCAGGATTATTTTTCTTGAGTTTGAGATAGTATTTCCAACCAAGCTCTTTTTGTTTCGCCATAATGCATATTTTTGTGATAAAATGAAGCATCTTTGGGTTTGAAGGCTCCAACGTTACAGCTTTCTTGGCGTTTTGTAAAGCATCTTCCACTTTTTCTAATTTAAGTTTGGTTTCTGCAAGTTGAAGATAATGAGACGCAGAGACATTTTTTAATCGTTGCGCAAGTTTTACTACGTGCTCCCATGTAGCTTCGGCATGGAGAAAATTTTTACTTTTCAGATAAATCTCGGCAAGAAGTTTATAAGCACGGAGCGATTTAGGATTTTCTTTAATGACATGCAGGGCCGCTTTTTCCGCATCCTCAAATTTGTCCGTATTCAGCAATTCCTTGGCCTCAAGAAGTTTTGCTTCGTCTTCCTCGCCAAAAGGAAGGTCATCCGCGCTGTTTTTCTGTTTTGTAAATTTTTTCCAGTATGCGTTTTTTATATCCTGTAAATTTTTGTAGTATTGACGCAATTCTCCGGGTAAACGCGCGGCAGATTTAATGCTTGGAATACGCCGAGAAATTTTTGAAATCGCAAGCTGAAATTTTCGTTTGAGCCGTTCTTCAAGGAGAAAACGTTTTTTGTGTTTTTCGCGCAGGACTTCCTCAAATTTAATTTCACGCAAAATCGGCATTTTTTTTGCGATAATAAGGGCAATAAGGGCCAATGAAGAGATAAAAATTATAAATGCGATAATATTAAGCATATAATTGCATGGCAGTTAAAATTTTATTGAATTCCTTTGCTTTTATGCTAGAGCTTCCAATAAGGGCTCCTTGAATCTCATTTTCTTCGCAAAACTCGTTTATATTTTCGCTGTCAACGCTTCCTCCGTATAGAATCGCGGTATTTTCTTCGCAAACCGCGCGCGGAAATGTGTCAATGAGAGCTTGGTGAATCACCCTTAGCATATACAGCACTTCAGACACTTTTGCGGCGTGCCCTGTTCCTATGGCCCATACAGGTTCATAGGCAATAATTAATTTTTGATTCCCAACTAGTTCAACTTTTTCCAGAGCAGTTTCTATCTGCCGCCGCACAATATGATCTTTCGCGCCGCTTCTTCGTTCTTCCATTGATTCGCCGACGCATAAAATTGGAACCAGCATCTCGTCAATCACAGAGCGAACTTTTTTATTTATATTTTCCGGAGTTTCAAAAAGATATATTCGCCGTTCAGAGTGCCCGATTATGACATGGCTACACCCGAGGGATTTGAGATACGCAGGCGAGGTTTCTCCTGTATATGCCCCTGAATTTTCCCAAAAACAATTCTGCGATGCGAGCAGTATAGGCGTGTTTTTCAGCGTTAAACTTATGCGCTCCATACTTAAAAAACTTGGCGCCAGTATCAAGGAAAGTTTCGTTGAAGAAAACGTCATTTGCGCAATTTCTTTTGCAAGCGCAAATTCATCGCGCGGCGCAAGTTTCATTTTCCAATTGGCAATCAGGTATTTCATGGTATTTTCAATTATAGAAGTCTATCACATCACTCAAAATTCTCAAATATCCAATACGCGAGCGATTTGGCGTCCTGAAATCTATCTTCTGATGTTTGCGCGCCAAGGATCGCAACAATAATGTTTTTGCCGTTTTTATTTTTAGCTTGAAATACAAGGCAGTATCCGGCGGCGTCAGTGTGCCCGGTTTTTCCTGCGGTAATAGTGAAAAGATCAGTTGTCAGAAGATCGTTTGTAGTTATTATGCGGCGCTCTTTAGTTTTATTGCCGTTTAAAAGGTAAAAAGAATATCCCTCTTTTGTTGTCGTAGTTTGTAAAAATTCGTTTTTGAATATCTCGCGAGCAAGGAGAGCGATTTCAAAAGCGGTTGATACGTTTCCTGAATCCAGTCCCGACGGTTCAATAAGGCGCGTGTTTTTAAGCTCTAGTTGTGTTGCGAGTTTTTGCGTTTCTGTAGCGTAGGAATCCATAAAACCGCCAGCGCGAGCAAGAGAGATAGCGGCGCTGTTGTCGGAAGAAACGAGCGTAAGATGTAAAAAATCGCGCGCAGTCGCTATTTCACCGCGATAAATGTGCGATTGACCTCCAGAACGCGCATCTCCGTCTTCCATAGTTATCTCACGCGCGAGATTATTTCCGGATACTGTAAGATATATATAACTTGTGATTAATTTTGTAATGCTCGCGATTTGCCGCGTTTGATTGCCATTTTTATTAAATAGAACACGGCCGGTTTCTCCATCAAGCGCAAGAGCAGACGGCGCATCCAATATAGGCTCAATCGCATAAGTGTTTATTTTTGTGAATCCCGGCGTTTCAAAATGCCGTGCGCCATACACTGCGCCCTGTCCTTGCGGAAGCGAAAAATTTGATATAAAAAGTGTGAGCAGAATTTTTGTCAACATATTTTTATTCTCGCCTGACTGCCGTTAGGCAGGCATAGACGTTATTTTCTGGTTTAATTCATAATATTCGGGAAGTTGCTGGACGCGTTCTACGCCAAGCCCTCTTAAGAAGGTCGTGCTGATATTATAGGTTTGATGCGGAGAAGCGGAAAATTCTTCAACAAGACCCGCAATTGTAAGATTTTTTAGAATAACAGCACAATTGACTCCGCGAATATCCTCAAGCTCCGCTCTTGTCAAGGGCCCTCGATAAGAAAGAATCGCAAGAGTGTCAATTTGCGCCTGCGTGAGCGCAGTCTCCTCATCTTTAATAAACTTTTGCATAACAGTTGCATGCTCTGGGGAGGTTGTGAGTTCTGCGCTTTTTCCGTTTGTTGCAATACGTATGCCGCGGCTGTTTTCCTCGTACTCTTTTTGGAGCGAGTTTATTGTGTCTGCCGCTTCTTGCGTTGAAACGCCGGTTAAGTGCGCGATTGCGGAAAATGTTATGGGTTCTCCGGATCCGGCGAGGATCGCTTCAATTTTGCTCTTCTGATGATGCATAAAATTTTTCAATGGTAATTTCTCCCCATGCGGACTGTTGGCGAATAAAAATCGCGCGGGATTTTGCAAGTTCAAGAAGCGCGAGAAAATTTATAATAATCTCATGTTTATACCCGTTTTCTACTAGTTCCGAAAAGAGCGCGCGTTTTGCACTTTTAAGATATTTTTGAATCGTTGCTATGCGTTCATGGAGGTTAAAAATTCGCCGCGCAATGATTCTTGGCGGAAAATTAATTTTCGCGATTTTGCTGACAATGCGCGCAAACGCGCTGTGGATTATTTTTTTGGAAATATTTATTTCATTTTTGTTCGTTAAGGTTGCGCGAAAATTTGCGCTAATACGCGCAGTATACAGGGTATTTTTTCGTTTAGTCCAAATACTGTTCAGTTTTATAGCAATCGCGCGATATTCGCGATATTGCTTCAAATGCGCGACAAGATCATCCGCATTTTCATCCTCATTCTCAAGATGCGGGAGCAAAAGTCTGGTTTTCAATACAACAAGACGGCTACCGATTTCCAAAAAATGAAGCATCGTTTCAAGAGGCGTTTCAGGGTTTTGACTTATGTAAATTAAGTACTGATCTGCAACTCGCGCGAGTGAAATCGTGGAAATTTCAATTTTTTCCTCTTCAATTAATGAAAGCAGAAGATCCAGCGGACCGTCAAATTGTTCTAGTTCAATATGCACTTCAGGAAGTAAAAATTCCCTTTACTTTTTCTAAAATTTCAAATCGCATGAGATCGCGGGCAGTAACTAAAATTGTCAAAAAAATCAGCAACCAAAATCCAATCAAATGCACCCATGTTTCCGTATTAATTGATACGGATTTTCCTTTAAATTTTTCAATAATCACAAATAAAACGCGCCCGCCATCAAGCGCGGGGAGCGGGAGGATATTAATAATTGCAAGATTTAACGAGAGAAGAGCTACAAATTGAATAATATAAATGAAGCCGAGTTCCGCGGCGCGTCCGGAAAGAGCGGCTATCATAACAGGCCCGCCGATGTTTGTGCTGACGCTACGAGTTAAAACAAGATCCTGAATAAGATGAAAAAATCCGGTTACAATTTTTCCGCTTGTCGTCGCGATAGTTTCCGCGCTTTTGTAGAGCGCTATATGCATCGGATAACGAATAATGCCGACTGATCCAAGCGCAACGCCCACTCCGATTTTTTTTGTCTCCGATTCAGTATCGCCAGCTTCATTTCCAATATGAAAGGTTACGAGTTCTGGCGTCAGGTCTTTGGTGAAAATCTCTTTTCCGCGACGTAACTGAATCAGCACAGGCTTTCCTTCTTTGTCCGAGATAAATGATTGCAATTTTTCAAGTTCGCTAAATGGCGTCTCGTTTACTGTTATAATACTGTCGCCTGCTTTTATTCCTGCGCGACCAGCCGGGCCTTTTGGTTCAACATATAGAATTGAAATATATTTTTCTTTGATGAATTTTTCCGGAATTTTTGTGTCGGTTAAATCGCGGGGAAATCCAACTATGTATCCAACTGAAAAAAGAACCAGCGCTAATATAAGATTCATGAAAACGCCGGAAACAAGAATCACCATGCGTTTCCAAGGCGCTTGATGCGAAAAACTGTCGGGATGATCTTTTGATTCTCCATCCTGACCTTTTAAGTTTACAAATCCTCCGATCGGGAGCCAATTAAGAGTCCATTTTACTCCGTCTTTTGAGGTATGTAAGAGCGAAGCGCGCGGCGGAAATCCGATGCCAAACTCTAAAACACGCACGCCGAAATATTTTGCGCTGACAAAATGACCGAACTCGTGAACAACGACAAGAACAGAGAGAATGATAAGAAAAGCAATTATAGTAAGTAACATAGGCGAATGACGTATTGTAATTTTTGCGCGGAAATCTTTCAGGGTTGAATTTTTATTCCAGGTCCCATTGTTGAACACACTGTGATCCTTTGGATAAACGATCCTTTAACTCCTTTTGGCCGCAGTTTCCTAATCTCTCCTAAGAATACCAGTATATTTTCCTCAAGTTTTTTGGCTTCCCAGCTGACCTTGCCGACTATTTGATGGATATTGCCCGAATCATCGTTTCTAAACGTAATCTGCCCTCCATGTAATTTTTTTATTGCCGCCGCCGCCTCGGTAACAGCGGTTCCATTTTTTGGAGAAGGCATAATCCCTTTCACTCCAAGCACCTTCGCGATTTTTGTGAGTTCTTTCATGAAATCCGTTGTGGCAACAGCAATGTCAAAATTAATTTTTTGCGATTTAGCGATTTCTTCAACTAATTCTTTCCCGCCGACAATAAAGGCTCCAGCGGTTTTTGCCTCTTTCTGTTGTGATTCAGTAAAGGCGGCGATACGCAATGTTTTCCCGGTGCCGTGCGGAAGCGTTGTGAGTCCGCGAACAGTTTGATCTGATTTTTTTGGATCAATACCAAGCTTTATATGCGCTTCAACTGATTCGTCAAAACGCGCTCCAGTGAGTTCCTTTAAGAGCGCTATTGCCTCTGCGATAGGGTAAACCCCTTTTGCTTCTGTTTTTGCAAGAGCCGCGCGGAAACGTTTGGATTTTTGGGACATAAATTTACGTGGTGTAAACGAATGACCCCTTCTTAAGCCACTCTCCCACCTTTATTTAATGGAGCAACTATATCATCAAATTTTTTCTTGGTCAACGTTTTTGCAAACAAGGAATATAACAGTTTCATAAATTCCACAACAAGAAGAACAACGGTAACCTCCGCGATAATCATAGCCCATTCAAGCGATCCTAGCTCTTGCACATGCAGAAATCGGGCAAGCGGAGGCGCGTAGAGCGCAAGCATCTGAAGCGCAAAACTTACTCCTACAGCAAGGATCAGCCAAGAGTTTGAAAAAAGTTTTCGTATTTGAAACGGATGACCCAGATCTCGTATACTGTAGACATAAGCAAGCGTATTAAAGGCGAGCGTTGTAAAAGCGACTGTCCGCGCGATTTCCAATCCCTCGCGCGCGTAAAAAAAATAAAAAAGCCCTGCCGTCATAATACCGCCGATAGAGCTGATGAGCGCAATAAACAGTTTCATCTGAAAAGTTACCAAAGACGCTTGGCTACCAATCGGTTTTTTGTTCAGAATAGTTTTGTCCGCAGGTTCGAGCGTTAGCGCAAAAGACGGGAGACCGTCTGTGATTATATTAATCCACAATAGTTGCGCCGCCGTAAGCGGAAGAGGAAGTTTAAAAATAAAGGATGAAACGAGCAAGATAATCGCGGAAAAACTGTCTGCGAGAAAGTATAAAATAACAGTGCGGATATTATTGAAAATAATTCGTCCTTCGCGGATCGCGGAGATAATCACAGAAAAATTATTGTCTAAAAGTACCATATCCGCCGATTCCTTCGCAGTGTCAGTCCCGGAACCGAGCGCAATTCCGATGTCGGCCTCCGCAAGAGCTGGGGCGTCATTCACGCCGTCTCCGGTCATTGCAACGACCCACCCTCGTTTTCTAAGCGCCGAAACAAGCGCAAGTTTGTCCTCCGGAGCAACGCGGGCGAATACTGAAGCCGTGTTTAGAATTATTTCGCGCGCGCGATCGTCGCTTTTTGTAAATATATCTCCTTCAACCACTGCTTCATTTTTTCCAATCAATCCAAGTTCAATCCCGATACATTGCGCCGTCAGTTTATGATCTCCTGTTAACATTAGAACTCTGATTCCTGCCTCTTTCGCTTTTGCTAAAGTATCTTTAACGTCAAAACGCAACGGATCGCGCAATCCGTACAAACACACGAACGTTATGCCTTCCTCAAGAAGTTCTAGCAAAGGGCGAGCGCGGTCTTTTGCCCCGACTTCACGGAATCCGGCGAGAAGAACGCGAAATCCGTTTTTGGAAAGTGCTGTAATCCGCTCTGCAATCGCATCTTTTTCTCCGCGGACGATCGGTTTTATCACGCCATTGTGATATATCTGTTTAATATCGCGCAGAAGTTTTTCAGGCGCGCCTTTGACAAAAAGTTCAAATTTTTCTCGCCCATCGTATTTATGCAAAGTGATCATGGATTTTACGCCTGAACTGAAAGGAACTTCGTATAGACGCGGGTATTTTGAGTGGAGTTGTGAAACGTCAATCCCTGATTGAAGAGCTGCCTTGTAAAGCGCTTGATCAACAGGCGTGCCGGAGACGACTCGCTCGTTTAAGTGCGCATCTGTTTCTTCATAAGCGTCATTGCACAAAACTCCGATCTCAAGAGCTTTCACAAGTTCCTTGCTTTTTTCCTCAACCTGACTTCCGGAAACCCCTGTGTGTCCGTTTGCCGTTTCTATACGCTCCACTTCCATAATACCCTCTGTAAGCGTGCCAGTTTTGTCAACGCAGATAATAGATGTGCTTCCGAGCGTCTCTGCCGCAGAAAGCCGCCGCACAAGGGCTTTTTCACGAAGTATTCTCTGCATGCCAATTGCTAGAATCGCTGTAACGGTTATTGCTAGCCCTTCGGGAATTGCCGCAACAGCAACGGCAACCGAAGTCAATAACATCTCCTCAAAACTTTTTCCGGCCCAAAGACCGATTATAAAAATAACGAATGCAAACGCGAGGATTACTCCGCCGAGCATTCGCGAGAATCGCTCAAGTTTTTTTGCAAGTAGCGATGGTTCCTCATCTGACTGCTCTATTGCTTTCGCGATTTTTCCTATGTAACTCAAACTCCCGATTGATGTTACAACAAATTCTCCGTTTCCTTCAGTAACCACGGTTCCGCTCCGCACACAATTTGTTTGATCTATGCGCGAAGTTAAAAGAGCGAGCGTGTGATGCATTTTGCATACAGGTTCTGACTCACCGGTAACAGAAGATTCGTTTATGAAAAGATTATTGCTTTTAATGAGCCGTCCGTCTCCCGAAACGCGATCGCCTGGAGTTAAGCGCACAATGTCGCCCGGAACAATTAGTTCAGCGTTTATAGTTTTCATCGTCCCGTCTCTTCGCGCCTTGACTGTGTAAACAAGCGCGTTACGAAGCGTTTCAAACGCGGATTCGGCTTTGTGTTCCTGCAAAAATCCAAAAATCGCGTTTACAAGTATTGCAACCGCAATAACTGCGGCGTCGCCATATTTTCCGAGAGTCGCGCTTATAACAAAAGCCGCAATTAAAATAAGAATAAGCGCGTTTTGAAACTGATGAGCAAAAATTGCAAATGCGCCGCGCCGTTTCTTTTGCGGAACAAGATTTAATCCGTATTTTTCGCGGCGTTTTGCGGCTTCAATTTCAGTTAGCCCGAGAGGAGAAGTTTTCAATTTTTTACATACCTCGGGGATGGTGAGATGATGAAATTGTTGAGATGATTGTGGCATGTGTATTTATCAGTATAACAAAAAAGCAGGAATTGCGGAAATCCTGCTTTAATTTTTGCGACAAATAAAAAAACTGTTCTATTTTTTTCTCTCCCAGTCGTACAAAAGCGGGGACGCGAGAAAGATGGAAGAGTAGGTGCCAACGCTTATGCCTATAGTAAGCGCGAGGGAAAAATAAAATGTCGCTCCTCCGCCGAAAAAGAGAAGCGCGAAGAGAACAAGGAGAATTGTGAGCGAGGTGTTTAATGAGCGAACCATTGTGTCGGCAACGCTTTTATTGACGATTATGGCAAGATCATTTTCAAAACGGTGGCGTATCAGATTTTCGCGGATGCGATCAAAAACCACAATTGTGTCGTTTACCGAATATCCGAGAACAAGAAGGATCGCGGCGATAAATGAACTGTCAATTTCAACATCAAAAAATTTTCCGAGTACCGCAAAAACGCCAATTGTTATTGAAACGTCGTGAATAAGCGCGATAATAGCGACAGTTGCGAATTTCCATGCAAACCCTTTTTGAGACCTGACTTTTCCGACATGCCTGAATGCCCATGCCACATAGAACATTATGCCCGAAAGCACGAGCGCTAATTGCAGAAACGCCTTGCTCTGCAATTCTTTTCCGATTGTTGGCCCGACAGACTCAAAACGTTGTTCAGTGATCTTGACGCTTTCTTTAAGTCCGGCGGTTTTTGCGTATACTTGCGCTCCGTTTTGAATAAGAGCGATTACATCTCCATGCTCTTTTTCGCTCAAAGCCCTTAAACGTATGAGAAATCCGGTTCCTGTGTCTTGCACTCGCGCCTCTCCAATTTTTGGTTCGGTCGCGGTTTCAAGCCATCGTTCAATGTCAATCGCGTTTCCGGCTTCTTTCGGAGTGATCGTGATTTCAAAAAGAGCGCCTCCTGCAAAGTCAATGCCGAGATTTAGACCAAATAGTATAAGAACTACTATGCTACCGAGAACAAGAGCGCTAGAAAAAATATAGTAAATGATGCGAAATTTTAACATAACTTTGAACTTTTAATCCTGCCTGTCGGCAGACAGGTTTTGAACTTTAAACTTTTCTATTCCCCACGCCCATCCTCCGCCTCCTCCGCGCCGCGCGATGAATTTCAATAATACTTTAGAAACCGTGATTGCTGTAAACATACTTATCAAAACGCCGATTGAAAGCGTGATTCCGAATCCTTTAACTAAACTTTCACCAAGCAATATGAGAACAAAAGCTGTAATGAGTGTTGAGATATTTGAGTCCCGAATAGACGACCATGCCCGGGAAAATCCCTCGTCAATCGCGGCATGCAAGGTTTTCCCGGCGCGAAGTTCTTCTTTCATGCGTTCAAAAATAAGAACATTTGTGTCAACCGCCATACCGATAGACATAATAAACCCTGCTATTCCGGATAACGAGAGCACAATCGGAATAAGTTTGAATAACGTAATAATAATGAGCGTGTAAATCAAAAGAGAAACCGAGGCGATAATGCCGGGCAGGCGGTAGAATGTGATCATAAAAATTACAACAAGAATCATGCCGATGATGCCCGCAAGAAAACTTTGCTCCACCGCGGATGCCCCGAGCGTTGCGCCCACTTGATATTGACTGACAATTGAAATTGGCAGAGGAAGCGCGCCCGCGTTTAACCGTTTGGCAAGCTCTTGGGCTTCTGGGAGTGTGAATGTGCCAGTGATGACTGCGCTTCCGCCGGTAATTTTTTGCTGAACTCGGGGAGCTGATATGACATTGCCGTCCAAAAAAATAGCAACCATCTTATCAACATTTCGCGCGGTAATTTCTTCAAAAAGCCGGGCGCCATCGGTATTGAATTCAAGCGATACAATAGGAAATCCTGTATTTTGATCAAATTGCACGCCTGCGCGTTTCAGGTATTCTCCTGAAAGTTGCGTATTTTTCCACTGCTCCAGCGGTTGTTTTGGATCAAGCGATTGAGTGCGGAAAAGAATGTGGCGGCCGCGAACTTCCTCAACAATATCGCCACCTTCCTTCTTGTCTCCGCACGGCGCAATCGCGTTGTCTTTTTTATTTTTACAATGCGATTCTATGCGTCTTATGAGATGATATCCGAATGGAGTTTCCACCACTTCTCCATATATCTCGTTGTCTTTTGTTTTTTCAAAGAGCACTGTGTCAAATTCGGGCACAAACACCCCTTTTTCCACAAAATCAAGGTCCCCGCCTTTTTCTTGAGAACCAAGGTCCTCTGAAAATTCCCGGGCTTTTTCCGCAAATTTTTCATCTGTCGCGCTTCCTAGTTCTTTCAGTAGATTTTCGGCTTTTACTTTCTGTTCTTTGTTAAACTGCGCGCGCGAAAACTTTTCCTCCTCGGTAAGAGGGATCGGCTCTGCTTCTTCCTTGAATTCTAAAACCGGCGTGTCGCCGATTCGCTCTATCGCCTGTTTAATATCTGTAACGCCCGGGAGTTCAACAATGATGCGATAACCTTCCTTTGTTTTGTTGGTCTGCACTAGAGCTTCGCCTACTCCAAGCGCGTTTACTCGTTCTTCAATTACATTTCGCGTTGCCTCAACCGCGGATGAACGATCCTGCGTCTCTATCTTTGAAAGGTCTGTTTCATATTCAAGATGGGCGCCTCCAGCAAGATCAAGCCCCAAGTGCAGTTTCACTTCTTTTCGTATCCAGTCAGGCCCTTTTGGATATGTAAAAAGCGCTCCAAACATTCCGAGCGCGAGAACGAGTAGTGCCTGAAAGCGAATTTTGTGAGATGGAGTCATGAGTAATGTTTATATCAAATGTTTTTATGCTTGGCAAGTTTGGCGTTTATTACGCCCCATGGCACTTTTTATATTTTTTCCCGCTTCCGCACCAGCACTGTTCATTTCGGCCTGGTTTTGTTCCGGTTTTCGGTAAAACTTCCTGACTTTGTATTATTGGCGCGGGCGTTCTGGTATTCGTTTGGTATGCGATAAAAATTTTATAGATACTGCCCGCGACCTGCCGCTCAATTTCCCGCGTCAGCGCCTTATACATAGAAAACGCCTCGCGTTTGTATTCCACAAGCGGATCTCTCTGGCCATAACCGCGTAGCCCTATCCCGACGCGCAAATGTTCAATCGCATCCAAATGGGCGACCCATAAAGTATCAATTGTGCGCAAGAGAAGCGTTTTTTCTATATGCTTTTTAGCTTCAGAGTCCAAATGCGAACCGTAATCGTCATACTGCGCTTTAGAGAGCTCATATATTTCCCGCGCTACTCGCTCCTTGTCAATTTCATAATTTACAACTTGTAATTTATAATTTGTAATTTCAAGAGGAATGCTTGCCAACACTCGTTTTAATTCCTCCATATTATTTCCAAATTCTCTAAGCGCCTGCTCTATTTCCGCGCGCACCATATCTAAAATTATCGGCTGAAGCGGTTCATCGCGTTCAAACGCTTGTAAAATATCGTTCCGTCGGCCGTAAATTGTCGCGCGTTGTTTGTTGATTACGTCATCATATTCAACAAGATGTTTACGGATGTCAAAGTTATGCCCTTCAACGCGTTCTTGCGCCTTTTCAATTGATTTTGAGATCATCTTATTTTCAATCGGCATATCTTCAGGAAGGCCTAGCCGATCCATAATGTTTTTCACTCGCTCGCCTCCAAAAATTCTCATAAGATCATCTTCAAGCGAGATGAAAAATTGAGATTCGCCAGCGTCTCCCTGCCTGCCGCTTCTTCCCCGCAGTTGATTGTCAATTCTCCGGGCTTCGTGCCGCTCGGAACCAAAGACGCACAATCCGCCAAGTAGGCGCACCTCTTTTGAAACTTCATGATCCGGCGGGTTTCCGCCCAAGATAATGTCAACTCCGCGGCCTGCCATGTTTGTTGCGAGCGTTACCGCCTTTAACCGCCCGGCTTGCGCGATTGTTTCGGCCTCGCGCTCATGCTGTTTTGCATTCAAAATATTGTGCGGCACGCCGGCCTTTGTTAAAAGCTCGCTCAATAATTCATTTTTTTCAATGGAAATGGTGCCGATTAAAACCGGTTGCCCGCGTTCATACTTTTCCTTAACAGAATCCACAAGCGAGCGAAATTTTCCGCGTTCGTTTTTGTAAACAACGTCTCTCTTATCGGCGCGAATCATCGGACGATTTGTCGGAATCTGCGTTACATGCAAATTATAAATTTTGTGAAACTCCTCTGCTTCTGTCGCGGCAGTGCCGGTCATTCCGGAAAGTTTCGTATACATGCGAAAATAATTCTGAATCGTAATTGTCGCAAGAGTGTGCGACTCTTCTTTAACAGGCACGTCTTCCTTTGCTTCAATCGCCTGATGTAGTCCTTGCGAGTATCGCCTTCCGTGCATGAGCCTGCCTGTAAATTGATCAACAATAATCACATTCCCCTCTTTCACCATGTAATCTTTGTCTTTCTTATAGAGAAACTGCGCCTTTAGTGATTGATCAAGATGAAACGCCAAAGTTACGTCTTCGGTATAGATGTTTGGAACGCCCAGCAACCGTTCCATTTTTGCGATTCCCTCATCACTCAAAGAAACCGCGTGCCGTTCTTCGTCAACGCTGAAGTCTGCCGCGCCGGCGAGCATTGTAACGAGCCGCGCAAATTTTTTGTACAGGTCCGCGGATTTTCTGTCTGGTTGAGAGATGATAAGCGGAGTTCTCGCCTCATCAATCAATATAGAATCAACTTCATCAATAATTGCGTAATAATGCCCGCGCTGAACTTTTTGGCTCATCTCATAAACCATGTTGTCTCGCAAATAATCAAAACCAAATTCGCTGTTGATGCCGTAAATGATGTCGGCGCGATATGCCTCTCTCCTTTCTACAGGGCGCAAAAAATCCATATCAACCTTAAACGCATGAGTCTCTGCATGCTCTTCCTCCTCATCTTTGCGTGCTTCGCGATCGTAAATTAGCGCTTTTCCCTGTTGCTGGAGGCAGGATGTCGTGAGCCCTAAAAAGTTGTAAATGCGCCCCATCCATGATGTGTCGCGCCGCGCAAGATAGTCGTTTACTGTAACGATGTGAACGCCAATGCCAAGAAGAGAATTCAAATATGACGGAAGCGTGGCCGCGAGCGTTTTTCCCTCGCCTGTTTTCATCTCCGCGATGTTTCCTTCGTGGAGCGTATAGCCGCCCATAATTTGCGCATCGTAATGGCGTTGCCCCAGTGTACGTTTTGATGCCTCGCGCACTGCGGAAAACGCCTGCGCGCGAATTTGTTCCAGTTGCGCGCGTTTCTCTTCAATAGATGAAAATTGCGCGATTTCCTCTTTCCACTTTAGGGTTAAAGCCGCGATTTCTTCATCGCCTTTCTTTTCAAATTCCGGTTCAAGTTTGTTTACTTCACTCGCGATCTCTTCAAGTTTTTTGATAACTTTGGCATTCGGATCGCCTAAGAATTTTTTTAGGATGGATGACATATTATTTTTGTTGTCTATAAATATTTTCAATAAAATCCTTTATCTCTCGCTCAAATCTTTCTTGGTTGAATCGTTCCGTCAGTTCTTTGATTTTCGCGTAGTTGAATTCTTTGTCCTTGAAATGAACTATCGTATTTGCGAGCGACTCCCAGCACTGCTCATCAAAAAACATTCCAGCGACGCCTTCTTCAACTGTTTCAAGCGCGCCTCCTCCGCGATAAGCAATCACCGGGGTTCCGGCGGCCATTGCTTCAACTGCCGTGATTCCAAAATCCTCTTCCTGCGGATGAATAAGCGCGCGGGCATGCCCTATAATATCATTTTTTCGCTTTACGTCCAGAATTTCGCCTAAAAACTCAATGTTGCTGTTGGCTTTTTTCTTCAGATAGCGCGTCTCCCATCCGCCGCCGATAATTTTCAAAGGCAGGCGCATTTCGTTAAAAGCTTCTATTGCAAGATCAACCCGTTTATATGGACGAAGCCGAGAAACAACAACAAAATAATTTTTCTTTTCAGAGACAAGCGCGTATTTGTCGGTTTCAACAGGAGGATAAATAACCGTTGAGTCGCGGTGATAAAATCGCTTGATGCGCTTAGCCACAAAATTGCTGTTTGCGATAAATTCATCCACGCGCCCGGCCGCTTGAAAATCCCAAAGCCGCATTAAAGTCAAAAGCGGAGGAAGAAATTTTTTGACAATCGCGTTTTTATTATGAAGTTCAACGATATATTCCCATGAGTCGGACCATAAATAACGCGTCGGCGTGTGGCAGTAGCAGATGTGAATCGCGCCGACGTCGGTAATGACGCCTTTTGAAAACGCGGACGAATCCGAAAGCACAACGTCGTATCCTTTTAAGTTCAAGGATTCAACCGCGGTCGGCATGAGAGGCAGAAACCATTTGAAATGTGTCTGTACGAGTCTCTGATCTTGTAAAAATGACCCGGTAATTTTTGTTCCGCTGAAAAATTTTCCGGCAATTGCTGGATCATACAAAATAGTAAAAATCGGAGCGCCCGGAAACATTTCTGTAAATGTCTTAAGCACCTTCTCGGCTCCGCCGATTTGATTTAAGTGATCGTGAACGAGGGCGATGTTCATACAGCTCCTTCCTTCCTCCATAAAACCGCAAACGGCGTTTTAAGAAGAATTGCGATGTCCATTTTCAGGTTCCAATGTTCAACATAGTAAAGATCAAGCCGGGCTTCTTCGTCAAAATCAAGCGCGCTTCTTCCTGAAATCTGCGCGCATCCTGTGATTCCCGGGCGAATGTTCAACAGTTTGCGCTGATACGGTTTATATCTCGTTACCTCTTCCTCTTCGTGCGGACGCGGGCCAACGAGACTCATGGCGCCGATAAGAACATTGTAAAAATTCGGCAGTTCGTCCAGGCTCCATCGCCGCAGAAAACGCCCGGTCGGCGTTATCCTGGGATCATTTTTCATTTTGAATAAAGGCCCGTTTCGTTCATTCATTGGCAGAAGTTTTGGTTTCAATTCTTCCGCGTCTTTTATCATTGAGCGAAATTTATAAAGTTTGAAGGATTTGCCGTTTTCCCCGACGCGCGCAAGTTTTACAAATACCGCGCCATGAGACGTAAATTTAATAAAGAGCGCGATAATGATTCCTGGGATGAAAAATATAAGGAGCGCGAGCGCGCTTAGAAAAATATCCATAATGCGTTTTCGGACTCGCCCCCACCCTTCAAGCGGAGTGCGTTTAATGCTGATAAGAGGAAATCCTACTATCGCTTCCATTTCAATGCGCGGCAAGGCGGCTGAAAAAATGTCTGGCGCGTATCTGAAATCCATATGCCGCGTTTCGCAGAGGACGAGAAATTCATTCACTTTTTCTTTTGAAAAATTCAGGTCAGTGAGGATAACTTCTTCAATTTGATGGTTTGTCAATTTTTGTTCAAGTTGCGAGGCTGTGAATACCCTGCCACAAACTCTATAACCCCATCCGCGATTTCGTGAAAGCGTCTCAATAAAATGGGTTGTGTTTGAGTCCCCGCCGATAACTATCACCGGCTTTGTGCCTATGAGATGCGCGAGAAGTATTTTACGGATGATCCGAACAATGCCCCGCGCGATGATAACGAAAAGTATCGCAAACCCTGAACCTGTAAGAATGATGAACCGCGAGGCATAAAAAAAATCGCGCTTGAAAAAAAGAAATACCACGACTCCAACCATTCCGGCAATTGTCGCGAGGATAATTTTACCGATCTGATCAATAAACACCCGCAGTTGTTTTGGGTTGTAAAGCCCGGCAATCGCAAAAAAAATCACCCAAACTACCGCCATTCCCGCAACAAACACAAGATATTGCCTAAGAGGAAGCTGATAAAATATCGGACTCACAAGCTCAAACTGCCTGATGAAATCTGTGGAACGCAGGCGATACGCAACGATACTTGCGAGGATAAACATTGCGTAATCAAGAGGCGGAAGTATAAGTGTATAAAAAAATTCCGAACGGCGCATATGCCAGATACTATATCGCTCTTTTGTATTTTTCGCAACCTTGCCAAGTATTAAATTTTATGGTATTTTACACCTTGCTTTGACAACTCGAGTAATCGCCCCGCTTCGCTCTTACGAGCTACGTGGGGAGGAAAGTCCGGACTCCTTTTCCGATGAAAATCGGAATGACAATGCTTAGCAGATAACGTCTGCCGCTTCGCGTTAATTAAAGTTAGCGCGTAGTAGGGAAAGTGCCACAGAGACAATACCGCCCACACTAGCTTTAGCGAAGGTGGGTAAGGGTGAAAAGTGTGGTGTAAGAGACCACGGCTTGTATAGGCAACTATACAAGGAGGAAAACCCTAGGCGGAGAAAGCAGGAATGGTACCCCTTGCTAACTTTTTATTGCAATCACATATGCGAGGCAAACGACTGAAATTAAAAGTTAGCGAGGGGAGCCCTGCGCTTGAGCCTGATGGCGACGTCAGGCCTTAGGTAGATGATTACTTAGAAACAGAATCCGGCTTATGAGGTTCCAAGGCAATAAAAATAGCCTAAGAAATTTTCTTGGCTATTTTTTAATTTCACCAATAATTCCAATCATCTCATTCACACGCTTTTCCCACGAGTTCTCTTTTGCATATTCTATCCGTTTTCTGGCGCGATCTTCAGTGTTTTCAGAAAGCGCGCGATCAATCGCTTCGCTGAATTCATCGTAGCTTTTTGCGTAATACAAAAGATCGCTGTCAGACACAAGTTTTTGAGTCGCCACAACAGGAAGCCCTGCGGCAAGGTACTCGTAAAATTTCATCGGATTCATGGAAGTGGTAAGTTCATTTATTTTATGCGGGATAATTGCCACGTCAAAAGTTGAGAGATAATGTTTGAGTTCATTGTTCGGCACAGGCCCTGTAAAAATAACATTTCCGCATGCGCTCACTCTATGCGCTTCCGCGTCCTTCCACACAGGTCCAACAAACACAAATTGCTTATCTTTCTTTGATTTCGCAAGAAAACATACGAGATCAAAATCAACTCTAGACTGGATAGTGCCAACATATCCGATTGTCGTTTTTTTCTTCCGCAAAGGCGCGCGGTCAATGCTTGCCGAATCAACTCCGTTTGGAATCCAGCGCGTATTTTTATGATCATAAAACAGATGATTCTTCAAGTGTTCAGAAACTGTAAAAATGCAGTCAGAATTTTTCGCGATCAGAGAGTAATTGCGCGCTAGAACTTTAATGTATTTGCGGTATGCCGGATGCGCGCGCCAATCGTCCACAGCGTCAAACACAATTATGTCGTTTGGAAGCTCGCTGAAGCAATTAGCGTATAATGGAAAGTACGACCAAATAATGCGCGTCTCGTTTTCGTTTTTATCTGTCGCTCCAAGACGTTTGAGACGACCGCACAAACCGCTCATGCAGTAGGTAGTATACACTTTCAGTTTATCCTTCACGCTATAGAGGATGCCTCCATAATCCTTTGCAATGATGCGATAACTGGTTTTATAAATTTCAAACGATACAAACAAAAATGCGGAGAGTTTTTTCCGCCACTGCAAAGGAAGATATTCAACCATAATCACCTCCCTAACTTCCCGACGTTTCAGCAATTCATTAAGAATGTAGTAGTTTCGGTTTCGCACCCCCCGCCCCCATTCTTTGTAAGAAGACATGGAAAACATCAGAATGCGATATTGCGGAGTTTTCATATCAGTAATCAAATTTTTGTTTTACGCGCTCATATCCATTTTCCCCCATTTTACGCGCCAAAAAAGGATTTTTCATGCATGTTTCAATCGCGCGCGCGATATCTTTCGGATCTAACGGATCAACAAGAAATCCTGTGCGTCCTTCATCAACAGCTTCTGGAATCCCCCCGCTTCTTCCGCCGATCGCGGGTTTTTTAAAAACAGCGGCTTCAAGAAACACAATACCAAACCCTTCAACGTCTCCATCAATATCGCGCGAAGGCATTATAAAAGCGTCGCATGATTTGTAATATCCGAAAATCGCCGGGCGGGAGATTGATCCAAAAAAACGCACAGCATTTTCTATGTTACAGGTTTTAGCTATCTCGCGCAAACGCATTTCATCGTCTCCTTCGCCGATAATCCAGTAACTTATCCTCGGTAAACGCGAAATTGCGCGAATCACCATGTCAAAACCTTTGCGCTTTACAAGGCGCCCGACGCTCAATAGAACAAACGGCGCGTCTTTTGGAATGAGCGGCGAGGAGAGCGAATCTTTTTCAAGCGCCGAAGAACTGACCCGCGGATATTCAACAATGATTTTTCCGCGCGGAATTCCGTAGCGATTTGCGATACTGCCCCGCACATATTCGGAATTTGAGCGCAATTCACCCGCATTTGAAAGAATGACGCGCGTCCAGAAACGTTTCCAAAAAGAAAGTCTGGACAGAACGTCTTTCCCATGCGCGTAAACATTATATGAAATGCCGCAAAAAAATTTCAAAACAAGCGCTAAATAGCCGAGCGGCAGTATATTTCCGACAAGAAGTCTGTTGAATTTTTTTCTCCGATGAAAAAGCTCCGGAAAATAAGAAAGCCATGAAAGAGGAGTTTTTTTATATTCCAAATGAAGAACCATAACCGCGCCCTTCGCGCGTTTCACTGTAACAGCATAATATTCCGCCATGCCGCCGATATCTGGAGGATAATCAAAAGTAACAAGAAGAGATTTCATAGAAGATGCCGCAAAAATTTGAGGTTAATGCCGCGAAAAATAAAAAGCGCGACAAAATATACGACGCATCCGAGAAGGATCAAAAAATACCACTGCGCATATGGAGACAAAAATTCAAGCGCCGCGTACATTATTATTGAAGACAAAATTACTTTTGCCGCGTGCCGCGCGAGTGCGCCTCCAATGACTGCAATACGCTCGCGAATAAAATACGCGTCTGACGCAAAGATCAAAATGTGAGTTGCAAGAAGAGCGACTGCGGCTCCAACTACGCCAAAACTCGGTATTAGAAATATATCCAAACCAATAAGCGCGATTATTCCGAACGCGCGTGAAATGGCCGTGCGCTTTTGGCGATTTATCGCGTTTAAAAGATTCCCTGTCGGGAAGGCGAGAAAAATAAACGGAAGCGAAAAGAGGATAATTTTTGAAGGTATAATCGCTGGAGAATACTCATCCCGAAATAACGCGCGCAAAATCTCGTCTCCAAGCGCAAAAAATCCGACTGAAAGCGGGATGCTGATTGCGAGAAGGTATTCAAAAGTATAACGGAATATAGTCCGCAGTCCTTCTTCTGATTTTTCGTGCAAGTGTGAAAATGCCGGATATATCGCGCCCATAAGCGCGGTTGGCAGTGTTAAAGAAAGCGCTGTAACTATTTTAAGAGGCACGCTATAAAGCCCGACAGCGCGATAATCTGCCGAGAACTGGCGCAAAAGCACAATGTCAATTGTGTTTAAAATTTTCACCACAATCGCAACTGCGGCAAAAGATGGGATGCTTTTAAGAAGAAATTTTACAGTCGCGGAATCATAACAAGGATATATTCGCAGACGAAATTTTTTCAAAAGAACAAAAGATACGAATGCGATATTTATGATTGTGGCGACAAGAAGCGCGTAAATGAGAAAGCGGATATCGCCTGAAAGTTGTATTGAAACAACCCCTATTAAAACAGTAACAAGTTGCGAAATTAAAACCCCAATGCTTTCGTATTGCAATTTTTGCAGGGCGCGGAGAGCTCCGTACAGAAAAAGCGCGATGTTGTCCAACACAACCCAGATAAATGCGAGCGTAATAAGACCGCTCGTGTTTGCGTGGAAAATTCGCGCGCTTCCGATTGTCGCGATTCCAGCAATAATAAAAAGCGGAATTTTAATTGCAAACGCGGCGTTGATATAGCGCATTGCCTCAACTGGTTTTTTTGAGGCTTCGCGCACAAAGACGAGATATAATCCAAGATCGCCGATAATAAAAAAGAGCGTTGCGTACGATAACACGAACTGCAAACGCCCCAAATCTTCGGCTCCGCCGGGAAGATTATTTGAATAATACCAAAAATAAACGCTTGAAATGATCCTCTGAATCACGAGGGCTCCTGTGAAAAAAATACTGTTTCTTGCAATGCTACGCGCGGTGTGCATATTTCGCTATGGTAGCATAAGAGCCCGAGAAAAGACAACTAAACTGAATTCATTCCTGATACAGTATCAGTTACTTTACCAATCACCCTTTCCGATCCTTTTCTTGCTAAAATTTCTTTTAATTTCAGAATTATTCTGTAATACTCTTCCTTTGGAAGGTTTTTCATGATTTCTTCGGCTCTATTTAGATGGCTTATTTCCGGAATCTCATTTCTAACAGCAAAAATCGCGTCATTAAACATTTTCAGTTTTTCCGCATCTGTATAAGGCGTATCTTTCCTAAAATGGATCATAAAATCCTTCACGAAAGCTTCTTTCCATGGTTCTTTTATTTCAGTGCTACGCATTGTTTCTTGGTTCATAGCAATAAAATTACTGCACTACAACGTTGATTTGAAAAATAAACGCTGAAATGCAAAATTAAAACTTTTCTCTTATTCGTAATTAGTAATTCTTAATTCGTAATCATTGAAGCAAAAGTAGAAATTTTATAGAGGTATTTGGCTTGTATAGTACTGTATGCTATCATTCCTAATCTACAAAAGTAGAAATTTTATAGAGGTATTTGGCAATATCATTTTTCCTCTTCACCCATTCATATCTACAAAAGTAGAAATTTTATAGAGGTATTTGGCTAATCAGCAAGAATATATTCAACGATGAATCTACAAAAGTAGAAATTTTATAGAGGTATTTGGCCGCGGCTAATTCGCCTAACGATACCTATCTACAAAAGTAGAAATTTTATAGAGGTATTTGGCTTCATAAAAAGTTCTCTCTAGATGATATCTACAAAAGTAGAAATTTTATAGAGGTATTTGGCTAATGCAACACAGACAGGGAATGTAAATCTACAAAAGTAGAAATTTTATAGAGGTATTTGGCCATTGAAGATAAATTCAAAGAGACACTATCTACAAAAGTAGAAATTTTATAGAGGTATTTGGCAAAAATATGAAGAAATACCAAGAACTGAATCTACAAAAGTAGAAATTTTATAGAGGTATTTGGCTGATGAATGCGAACACCGAAAAGAACGATCTACAAAAGTAGAAATTTTATAGAGGTATTTGGCTTTTTGTTCAGTTCGTCAGAAGTATTATCTACAAAAGTAGAAATTTTATAGAGGTATTTGGCCTCACACACGCTGATGCAGACAACAATCTACAAAAGTAGAAATTTTATAGAGGTATTTGGCGCGAGAGCAGGGATTTGGAACGTAATATCTACAAAAGTAGAAATTTTATAGAGGTATTTGGCATGTTGATGGAAAAACTCCCACAGACATCTACAAAAGTAGAAATTTTATAGAGGTATTTGGCACTGAATGTGCCTATAATAAGCCAAAAAGATGCAAATCTTGCATAAAGCAAAGACGACTTTTTGGCTTATTGTAGGGCTTTGGAAAATATAAAGACCAAGGTTTGGTCAATTTGGTTAATACCTGCATCATAACTTCTACTTTTCTACTTTTTGTGAGTTTTCAAAGATCCGTCAGGCACACCACTTCTTTCTCTTGATGTGCCGCCGCGCCATAACGCCGAACTTTCTTCTTGCACCCTTCGCATAACTGCATTATATATACGCTATCAGTAAGCTCAAATTTTTGCTTATACTTGCATTCTACCTCGCTCACTATATTTTGCAAGACTCGCTGGCTGTTCCGCAACTCAAACACAGAATACTGCATGCGATTCCCAAACTTCTTTAAAAACTTAGAAAACCGCGACCGCTTTTTATCATTTGTTATATCGTACGAAACAATCAGCATAATCGTAAAACCCGGTTATCCGCTTACCTTAAAAAACGGATAATCAGTTGTGTTATTCAAAATGCAATAATAAAAATCCCGCGCATACACAAACAAATCTTCCTTGCGCTCCATAATGCTGTCAAAAAACAGCTCAAGATATTTTTGCTGGTTTTGATACGACAACTGATACTGCCCGCGCGAAACAGTAAAATCTTTTTTATCAATTTGCTTTAAGCGATACGCCTTATAAATTTGTTTATCAATGACGCACCGAAACGGCTCCATCACATCGCACGCCAGCGATTTGCGCTGAAAAAACAGCTTGTGGTATATGCCTTTATAGGTATCAAAGCCGTAGAGCCGCAGAAGCGCGTCGGTGAAATTAAATAAAAACGTGTAGCCAATATCCATAAGCACGTTTGTTATATCTCCCTTTGTGCGCGGGCTTCGCCTAATCCATCCAAATTCTTTAAAGTATTGCTGAAAAAATTCTCGCGTGTGTTGTCCTTCCGTGCCGAGTAATGCTTTGTGATTTTTTACCGCATCAATATTTAACGCCGCTTCTTTATACGCGCTCACTGGCTTTGGCATTTTTTCCACTTTGTTTAAGAGGTGCAGTTGATTATAAGTTTTGTTTTTGACGATATTTTTTGCGATTTCAAAATCGTTTTTCAGGGAGTACTGTTTGGCGCGCAAGAGATAGTTCCCTTCCGCTTCAGCGACAACAGACGCATACACCTCAAAATTCTGTTTCAGCAAGAAAAGCGAAATGCCGTATTCCTTGCAATTTTTAATGAGTTTTGTCGTGATGGAAAAATCGCCGATGATAAACACCGCAAACACCCGCGAGCACGATATTTGGTTTACTGGCTTGTCGTTTTCCAATAAACGAATGTTGTCATTCCAAAACGCGAGCTTTTGTTTCGCGCCCGGTTTTGAAATGAGATACACGATTTGTTTTTCTCTAAAATCTGGAAGTGATAACATACTTAATGACACAGCGGTTTATAAATGCACGCGGCGCATTTTGCCTTGTTTTCTAAAATTGGCATTTCTTCCGCGCGCGCATGCGCCACTTTTTGTACAAGCGCCTCAAATTCTTTCTGTTCTTCTGAAGAAGGAAGCGCAAGAGAATACCGCTTATTATCAGAAAGCGAGTGGAGAAAAAGTTTTTTTACCGGATAGCCCATTTCCGTAAGGCAGAAATAATGAGCATAAAGCTGACACCGATAACCGTCGTAAATTTTGTTTACCTTATTTTTTCGCTCAATAATCGCTTCCTCTTCTATATCATACACGTCAATTTTTCCCATTAAGCAGTATTTTTCCGAATACACCGACATTCCATGCAAATAACGTTTTGCTGTGGAATACGCGCCCTCTTCTATATTTTCGTGCTTAATTTTGCCGATCGTCTGCGCCGCCCGGTGATACAGATTCTGCTTAAAGCCGCTGTAAATCGCATGCAGATAAATTGACCGCGGGCAGAAAATGTAGTCGTTTAAGTGAGTGATGGGGATATAAGATTCCATATTGACAATTAAGCCGTTGCTCTCTAATAAAAAACGCCCACAATATCGTGAGCGTCTATATTATACAAGATTTTACTACTTTGTCAAGGTTGACATTGAAAACTATTACTGGTCGTATACCAGGAGCGTTTTTAGATCCCCCTTTACCGCCTTGCCTTCCGATGCTTCTTGTTCCGCCGCAAGAACGGCTATAACTGCCTCGTCCTCAACAAAACGAACAATCGCTTTGTGAATAACACTTACCTTATTTGTCCCAAAACCATTTTTCACTAAATTGTCCACTGACTTCTCTAAACGAGTAGTGAGTGGTATTGATATAGTAGCCATAGCGCTTACATAATAGCTTGTGCTATTTTAGTGGTCAAGGTTTAGCGCGGTTGTTCCCGCATATTTTCCCCAATCCCGCGCCGCCTCGTCCCATTCGGCGTTGGAGATGAATAAATTAGGCAATTTCTTAAACTCGGGATCCTTTTTTGCGTGTTCTCTTATCTT
>Ga0155982_112_pt1 | contig 62728 bp, 63 predicted proteins | sample RifCSPlowO2_02_FD_107636 | JGI IMG/M metagenome (GOLD analysis project Ga0155982, IMG submission 107636) | Candidatus Jacksonbacteria bacterium RIFCSPLOWO2_02_FULL_44_20
AAAATTACTGTAAAGATTGTAGATTAGTTTACAGTTATTTTTATCATCCAAGAAATTATGCTATACTTCTCTGTGGATAAATTAAAGCGCGACGCGGGAGGGGAGTTGCAATCTCGCAACAATCATCTTTTTGCGTTCTCGTTTTGAATCGTTACTATGCATCAATTCACTCAAAAGGATTTTGATCTCTCATCTCTGGTTTTGCGAGTCGCGTTGGGGGCGTATTTTATTATCGCCGGACTCGCGCAAATTGTTAATTATGCAGGTTTTGCCGGCAACATTTCCGGATATGCGATAGTTTCCTACATTCCGTACGCTGGAGTTCAAGGGGTCGTTTCCGCGCTTTTCCCTTGGATTGAATTGACGCTTGGATTGTTGCTTGTGTTAGGGCTTGCGACAACTATTTCAGCCTTGCTCGCCGCGCTTATCTCATTTATGTTTACTGTTGTGAATGGCTTTATAGAGGGCGCATCAATTGCAAGAGACGTGCTTTTTATCGCCGTATCCCTTGCTCTTATGCTCATGGGCGGCGGAGGGTACAGTTTGGATCACAGAGTTCGCGGGAAAGGCAAGCGTATAGGAAATCAAAAAAAATAGGAGGTAATAATTTTTCATGACACTTGATGATCGCAAAAAACGAACTCATAATTCGGTCGCAAAGAAGCTCTACGATCTTATGGAATCAAAGCGGTCAAACCTAATTCTCTCTCTTGATGTAACGCGAGGGAGAGATTTTTTTGATATTCTTGAACGCGTTGCTCCTCATATAATTATGGTAAAAACTCATATTGATACGATGCATGGCTTTGACGCAGAGTTTATCAAGCGCTTGATTTCACTTAAAGAGAAGCACAGTTTTCTTATTTTTGAGGATCGTAAATTTGCGGATATCGGCAACACAGTAAAATTGCAATATACAAAAGGCGTGTTTCAGATTATTGAATGGGCTGATCTTGTTACAGCCCACATTTTCCCTGGACCAGGCGCAATAGTGGCTTTGCGGAAAGCGTGGAAAGAAACGAGATATGAACGAGGTCTCGTGATTCTTCCACAGATGACTTCCGAAGGCAACTTGTTCTCTCCGGAAGTTCGCGATAGGGCGCTTGAGATTGCAAAGGAGTATTGCGATTTTGTGATCGGGTTTATAGGAGCGTCTCAAGGAGATGGGTCGCTTTCGCTGATTCGCGAACGCGCATGGCCGGAATTTTTAATTTTTGTTCCGGGTGTTAACATACAAAAACAAAAAGATGAGCTTTCACAAACATACGTTGCGCCGGAGATGGCAATCCGCGAAGGCGGCGATATTATAATCGTCGGGCGCGGGATTTACGAAGATGAAGCTCCTGAACGCGCCTCGGTTGAGTATAAAGAAAGGGCATGGAGTGAACTTATGAAACGCGAACAATCTTCTTAACGATTCACTTGAAGATACTGGTCCCACGGAGTAATATCTAAGAGATCAAGATTTTGATACATGCAGACCGCTTTTACAAAGAGCCGAGCTGTTTGGAGATTTGTGAGAATCGGAACATTTAAGTCAGCCGCAGTGCGGCGAAGCGCATAATCGTCATCAACTTCAAACGAGCCGGTTTTGACGGGCTTTTTATAATCAAAATCATTGATGACAATTGCAAGATCAATTTCTTTTTTGAACATGTATGTTGCAATATTGGGCTCTTTCGGCGCTTCGTGCAATTTGTAGAGCCGCGTAGCGATGACGCCGGAATACGACAAAAATTCAGTTGTGTGGTGAGTTGCATAAATCGTAAACCCGCGTTCTGAAAGCGCCCGTGCGCTCTCCAAAAATTTTTGCTTATTGGTTTCTCCACCAAGAGAAAGGAGTACGCCTTTTTTTGGCAGATGAAATCCTGTTGCAAGGATTGATTTTAGATACGCCGCTTCAAGCGTTTTATCCAGCGCGCCAACCTCTCCAGTTGAAGCCATTTCAACGCGCAATATCGGATCCGCTCCCTTCAGTCGGGAAAACGAGAATTGCGGCGCTTTTACGCCGACATACGGCAGTTCAAAAGTATTACGTTCGCATTTTTTCATTTTTGCGATCCCCCGGTTATGTTCTATGAGCGCATAAGTTGCCATTTCCACTAAATTGTTGCCTGTTACTTTTGAAACAAACGGAAAGCTACGGGAGGCGCGCAGGTTGCATTCAATAACTTTAATGTCATTATCTTTTGCAAGGAGCTGGATGTTAAACGGGCCTGTGATTGAAAGAGCTTTGCCGATCACTCGCGTCATCGCCCGAATGCGCCGCACAGTTTCAACATAGAGTTTTTGCGGCGGACAGATGATGGTTGCGTCTCCGGAGTGCACTCCGGCGTTTTCCACATGCTCGCTTAAAATATCAATAAGCACCTCGCCTTTTTTAGCGACCGCGTCAACCTCAATCTCTTTTGCTCCGACAATGAATTTTGTAATGATAACCGGATGTTCGGGAGAAAGATAGGTCGCCTCTTTCAGATATTCGGAAAGATCTTCATCGTTAAATGCGATGTTCATCGCGGCTCCGGAGAGGACATAAGACGGACGCACAAGAACCGGATATCCAACCATGAGCGCGAATTTTTTTGCGGCCGAGATTTTTGTGAGTTCTTTCCAAGCCGGCTGGTCAATCGCGAGTTTATTTAATAGTTTTGAAAATTTATAACGATCTTCCGCGCGATCAATGTCTGACGGAGCTGTGCCTAAAATGCGCATTCCGGCTGACTCGCATTTTAACGCGATATTGTTCGGCGTTTGTCCGCCCATTGAAAGAACCACTGCCTGCGGGCGTTCCTCTTTATATATATCGCGTACGGTTTCAAAACTTAACTCCTCAAAATACAGCGTGTCCGCCATGTCGTAATCGGTTGAAACGGTCTCTGGATTATGATTGATCATGATCGTTTTGTATCCAATTCGCCGAAGCGTTTCTCCACATGTTACCGCGCACCAGTCAAATTCCACGGAACTTCCGATGCGATAGACTCCGGAGCCCAGTATCATAATTTTTTTGTCCGGTTTTATTTTGTTTTTCTGTTTTTTTTCGTATGTGGAGTAGAGGTAGTTCGTTTGCGCAGGATATTCCGCGGCAAGCGTATCAATATGATTTATACGCATCACGATGCCGTGCCTGCGCCTGTAGCGATATATTTCATCTTCGCTACTGTTTGTAAGAAGCGCGATTTGTTTGTCCGAAAACCCTTTGCGCTTTGCTTCATAGATAAGTAGCGGGTTTAGATATTGCGAGTCCTTTAATGTCTTCATAAAATCAGTGATATTTTTTATTTTATTAATGAACCACGGATCAATGAGAGACCACTCTGCGATTTTTTTCGGCGCAACATTGCGTTTAAGAGCTTCTGTAATTGCAAGAACGCGATGTTCGTTTGGCCGTTTAATCAGTTCAATAAGAGCTTCCGGAGCGCGTTTACTGTTTATTATCCCAAGCGACTCTGCAAGGTGCGGATATTTTTGTGTGAGACGTTCTACGCTTGCAATAATTCCTGTTTGATCCAGCCCGAGCATACGAGACGCTTTTTGAAACGCTTCTTCAAACGATCTTCCGATTGCCATTACCTCGCCGACGCTTTTCATTTGCGTGCCGATTCCGCGATCAGCGCTTTTGAATTTGTCAGTGTCCCATCTGGGCATTTTTACGACTACATAATCAAGCGCTGGTTCAAAAAAAGCAGTTGTTTTTTTTGTGATTGAGTTTTGCAATTCCGGAAGATTCCAGCCGATCGCCAACTTCGCGGCGACGCGGGCGAGCGGATAGCCTGTTGCTTTTGAGGCGAGCGCGGAGGATCGCGAAAGTCTGGCGTTCACTTCAATAATGCGATAATCTAAATGATTTTGAGTGCTTGCGCGGAGAGCAAATTGTATATTGCATTCTCCGACAATTTCAAGATTACGTATCAGTTTAATTGCGATTGAGCGCAGTCCGTGATATTCCCCATTCGTCAAAGTTTGAGACGGCGCGACAACAATAGATTCTCCCGTGTGCACACCCATCGGATCCATGTTCTCCATATTACATACAGCGATGCAGTTGTCAGCCGAATCGCGAACCACTTCATACTCTATTTCTTTCCATCCCGTGAGGTCTTCTTCAACAAGGATTTGACGGTGCCTTAAAAGAGCGAGCGCCGCATAGTTTTCAAGTTCTTTTGCGTTTGCCGCGCATGCCGAGCCTTCTCCGCCAAGCGCAAATGCCGATCGTATAATAACAGGATAGCCGATTTTTTTTGCCGCGATAATCGCTGATTTTGGAGTTTCGGCAACTAGACTTTTAGGAGTTAAAAGATTAAGTTTTTTGAGCGTTTGTATAAAAAGCGCGCGATCTTCAGTTTTTTCTATTGCGGACATTGGCGTGCCAAGAATGCGCGGTTTTTTATTTTCTCCGAGAAATCCTTGGTTGTGTAGATCAATCCCGCAGTTCAACGCGGTTTGTCCCCCGAAAGAAAGCAGAATGCCGTCGGGTTTTTCATGTTTTATAATTCTTGAAACAAAATGCGCATTTATCGGAAGAAAGTATACGCGATCCGCAAGCCCGCGAGATGTCTGATAAGTTGCGATATTAGGGTTGACGACAATGGTTTTTATTCCCTCTTCTTTCAGGGTTTTTATCGCTTGAGAGCCAGAGTAATCAAACTCGCCTGCCTCCCCAATTTTTAACGCGCCGGAGCCAAGAACTAGTACTTTGCGGAGTTTTGGACTTGAAATTTTATTCATTGGAATTTATCATTGAAATCCATTCATCAAACACCCATTCTGTATCAGTTGGTCCGGGTGCGGCTTCCGGGTGAAACTGAACCGACATCCACGGATAATGCTGGTGCCATAATCCTTCAACAGTTCCGTCGTTTAAGTTCCGAAACCACACGCGCCAACCTTTAGGCACGGTTTTTTCATTAACCGCATAGCCGTGATTTTGGGTCGTGATGTACGCCCGATTGCGCAGTTCGTCAATAACAGGCTGGTTTTGGGAGCGGTGTCCGTATTTTAATTTGTATGTCTTCGCGCCACAGGCAAGCGCCAGGAGTTGGTTGCCAAGACAAATTCCGAGAATTGGAATTAAAAATGACGGATTACTAATCGCTAATTGATTTTTTATTTGTTCAATTGTTTTATCGCATTTTGCAGGATCTCCTGGTCCATTTGATATAACTATCCCATTGATTCTAATTTTTTCGTAATTCGTTAATTCAAAGTTCCACGGCACACGAATCACTCGGCATCCGCGTTTTATAAGACAACGGATGATATTCAATTTCACGCCGCAGTCGTAGAGGAGAATAGTATTTTTCTGTTTCTCTATTTTTACTGTATTTGGTTCGTACACGATCGGTTCTTTGCAACTTACTTCAGCCACTAAATTTTGTTTATTTGGATCTTTAAAAGTATATTTCGTTAATTTGTCATTTGTAATTCGCCCCAACATCGTCCCTTTTTCCCGCAGTTTTTCGGTGAGCGCGCGCGTGTCCACGCCCTCAATCGCCGGCACGCCTTCTGATTTCAGCCAATTTTCAAGCGATTGTTTAGCCTGCGGGTGAGAATATTCTTTGCAATATTCTCTGACGATGAGCCCTGCTATTTGTATTTTTTCTGATTCAAAGGAGTGACTAAATAAGTCTTTAGTTTTAAGTTTGGAGTTGGTCTCCACTCCATAATTTCCGATCAACGGATACGTCAACACTAAAATTTGCCCGTGATATGACGGATCAGTGAACGTTTCCGGATACCCAACCATGCCGGTATTAAAGACCACTTCGCCTGATGCATCGGTTTGCGCGCCAAAAGATTCGCCTGTGAGTATGGTTTTGTCTTCTAATATCAGTGATTGAGTTCTCATATACAAAAAATCCCGAGAAGTCGGGATTTATATGGTTATGAATTCTTCTATTGTTAAACCAGCTTGATCAATAATACTTTTTATTGTTTTCTTTTTAATGTCTTTATGGTGGTATGGGACAGTAACGCGGCGTTTTAGAGCGGGGTGAATAAGGATAACATGGCTTCCAGTTTGATGATCAATAATAAAACCAACTTTCTGTAATTTTTTAATTGTCTCCTTTGATCCTGGAACAGGTAGTTTCATTTTATACTGGTTGCAAAATAGTTTTTTCCCATTGCGGCAATTTAATTTCAAGTGAGGTGGTAATTAGATGGCCGTTTTCTACAGGAATCGGTTCTCCGTGTTTTATCAAACTTTCCAGGTAGCCCTCTATCGCATCCCGCGCCATCGCTATTGCTTCTTCAAATGTCTCGCCTTCTGTGGAGCAACCGGGCAGAGCCGGTACAGTGACAGTGTATCCGCCTTCATCAGCAGGTTCTAAAATCACTGTGTAATGATTGATTGTTATAGGCAGGTTCATCATAAATTTATTTACCATCATATCAAACCGCGTCTTTCGCCGTCAAGCGCTAAAAAAAGCGCCATGCGGACCCACACGCCGTTATGAGCTTGTTTGAAATAAATCGCGCGCTGGTCATTGTCTATCTCCGGGTTTATTTCCCCGACTCTTGGCAATGGATGCATAAAAAGGCAATCATCCTTAAAGAGCGCCGCGGTGGCTTTATTCAGCACGTAAGCATTTTTGAGCCGCGCATATTCTGCCTTATCTTGGAATCGCTCTTCTTGTACGCGCGTCATGTATAATACTTGAACTCCCCTCGCAATTTCATCCCATGTTTCAAGTTCTTGACAAGAGATGCCCTGATTTTTTAGCTTAGTCAAAATTTCCTCCGGCATCCTTAAAGAAGAAGGGGAGATGAAATAAAATTTTGGATTAAAGTGAGCAAGACCTTGAGATAAAGAGTGCGCTGTTCTTCCATATTTAAGATCGCCGACAAAAGCTATAATTAAATTGTTGAGAGGAATTTTTTCAGCGATCGTAAAAATATCCAATAACGCTTGCGTGGGATGCTCGCCGCTTCCATCTCCCGCATTCACAATCGGCACATGCGATACTGCCGCCGCTCGTGCCGCCGCCCCGGTTTCAAAATGGCGCATTACAATATAATCGGCATAACCGTTTACTATTTTAATTGTGTCTTCAAGAGTTTCTCCTTTTTTTGTTGATGTTGTCTTTGCGTCAGCAAATCCTAAAACGTTGGCTCCTAACCGCAAGGCAGCGCTTTCAAATGAGAGACGCGTGCGCGTGGACGGTTCAAAAAAGAGCGTTGCGATAATTGACCCCCGCGCCGCATCGCAATAAGTGATGGGCGAGGATTTTATGTCGCGCGCCTTTTCAATTATTTGAAGAAGTTCATCGCGAGAAAAGTCTGTAATTGAAAGTATATGTTTCATATGAAGTAAAAAGACCAATGCTCATAAGAGTTATGATAGCGCCCGCTAAAACAACTCCGATAAAAATAGCAAATAGCGCTTTCCGATAGGGGATGCCGAAGAGGTATGCCGCAAGCGATGCGCTCCATGCGCCGGTGAAAGGTCCTGGAATTGCGATGTAGAGAATCAGAGCGGCCACTCCCCAGCCTTCAATTTTTTTTGAAATTCCGTGTTCAGTTTTTTTTCGCCACCAAAGATAAAGCGCAATCGGTTTATCTAAAAGCTTATGATGTGTTTTTATCTCTGGAAGAGCTCCTATGCCAAATAGTTTTTCAAACCCGGGCAAAAGCAGTAAAAGAAACGCTGGCGGAATCATATTGCCGAAAATCGCGGCGCCGTAGGCGAGCAAAGGGTTCGCTCCTTTGAAAATTCCATACGGTATTCCCGCGTTCAACTCCCCAACAGGCGCCATGGAAAGCAGAAAAATTTTAAGAAATGTTTCGTTCATCACTCTGCATTTTAACAAGCTCTTCTGCCAATGCGCCTTTTTCTTTGAGCAAATCATCTTTCTTATTGGTCCAATACTGAACTGACTCTCTACTTTTGACTTTTTTTTTCTCATTAACACTGCTATCCAAAAGTTTGAGGCTTTTACGCAGATTTATTTCCGCGCCACTAAGCCGTTTACAAACCCCAGCATAGAGTCCGAGCGTTGTTGCGAAATCGGGATTTTTGCTTCCGCAATTACGGCAAAAGAATTCACCTTCTTTTAGAAGATGGTCTGTGTTGTTTTTGCATTTTTCTGAAGTTGTTTTTCTTTCCGGATCCTTGCGGCGTGGTCGCTTAGACTCTCTTTTTAGTAGATCAGCTCCAATGAATCCATCCACATAGATTTCAGGTTTGCTCATAGTGTTTCTGCCCCTCCTTTATTATCCGTTCAGAAAATTGTTTTAGCGATTCGTTTATCGGCTCTCTTGAACCAAAACGCCGGACTGAAAGCATGGCAGAATCTTCCCAAACTCCGCTTGGCGTGGCTTCTTTATCGCCGATTACAATTGTATAAGGAATTTTTTGGCTAGCAGAGTTTCTTATTTTTGCGCCGACAGTCTCACCGCTTTCATCAATTTCTATCCGAAGCTCTGCATTTTTTGCAAGCAGATATTCCTTGAGCAATGACGCGGTTTGAATATGATTTAACGAAACAGGCGCGATAATAATCTGCGCGGGCGCAAGCCAGAAAGGAAACGCGCCGGCGTAATGCTCAATCAAAATGCCCATAAAACGTTCAATTGCTCCAAGTATAGTGCAGTGGATCACCGCCGGACGCTCTTTTTTTCCAAGATCGGAAATGTAGAACAAGTCAAAATTTTCCGGCTGATTAAAATCAAGTTGTACAGTTGTAAGTTGCCACGGCCTTCCCAGAGAATCATTGATCGTAATATCAATTTTTGGCCCATAAAACGCGGCTTCGCCTTCTGCGATCGTGTATGGCACCCCCCAGTTTTTAACTGCGGCAATAAGCATCTCTTCTGCTTTTGCCCACAGCGCGTCATTTCCAAAGTATCTTTCCTTATGTTTTGGATCGCGCACAGAAATGTTTAGAGTGTATTTATCCAGTCCGAAAACTCGGTATGTTTTTTGCATCAGCGACAAAATCATTTTTATTTCCGATTCAATCTGATCGTGTCGTATGAAGTGGTGTGTGTCATCCTGCGTCAGTCCTTTTACGCGCACGAGCCCTGAAAGTTCTCCGCTTTTTTCATTGCGATAGACGGCTGTCGTTTCCGCGTAGCGAATCGGAAGTTCGCGATAACTGTGCGCTGATCCTTTATAAAGCTCAAAGTGGTGCGGACAGTTCATCGGTTTTATCACAAATTCATCTCCTTCTGAATCGGTCATCACAGGCATCATCGCATCATATTTTCCCATGTGTCCGCTTTTTTGGTATAACTTCGCTTTCGCGATATGCGGGATATGCACGAATGTGTATCCGAGCGCTTCCTTCTCTTTCCGCATAAATTTTTCCAGTTCATGCTTGATGATTTCTCCTTTTCCGGTAAATAACGGGAGCCCTGGCCCAACAAGATCAGAAAAAATAAACAACCCTAGTTCTTTTCCCAATTTTTTATGATCGCGCTTTTTCGCTTCCTCGCGCATTTTCAGATAATCGTCAAGTTCTTTTTGCGTTTGAAACGCTGTGCCGTAGACGCGCGTGAGCATGGCGTTTTTTTCGTTTCCACGCCAGTACGCGCCCGCGATTGAAATCAGTTTGAAGCCCCCTAGTTCCTGTTTCGGATTTTCTACATGTCCGCCGCGGCAAAGATCGGTAAAATTTCCGGAGGTATATACTGTAATCTCTTCGCCTTTGTTTTGAAGTTCGTTAATGAGTTCAATTTTGTACTGATTTCCGTCAAAAAATTCTTTTGCCTCATCTCCGGTTAATTTGCGCCGCGTAAACGCGCTCCATCCTCCCAAAAGTTCGCGCATTTTGGTTTCAATTTTTGGAAGATCGTCTTCTAAAATCGGTTCCTGAAATTCAAAATCATAATAAAAACCGGTTTCAATCGGGGGGCCGATCGTTGGTTTTGCTCCAGGGTAGAGTTCTGTAACAGCCGCGGCGAGGAGATGCGCGGCGCTGTGGCGGAGGTTGTTAAGATAGGTTTTGTCCTCGGGCATAAGCAGTTACTTACGATCAAAATTTTTCTTCCGCATTTTTAATCGTTATCGCAATTTTCTCCGGAATCCGAGGCGCGCGGGTTACCCAAAAGGGAGAGAAGCGCACCTCTACCGCATCAATCGCTTCATTCGTTAATAATTTTGTCTGAATCTCGTTTGCGGACAATCCAGCGAGCTCTTTTAGGTCAATTATTTTTTTTGTTGCATCAAGAGTTGTGAACCCTTCAATTTCTGTAGCGATCTTTACTTCGTTCGTTTCCGGATTTATTTCCTGAATGGTGTAAGAAAAACTTTCGTCATTATATCCAAGCACATCCTTTCCATCAGGAAGATCTGCCTCAAAACTGGTTTTTGTCATATCTTTAACTGTTTCCTCGTCAAAATTCACTCCGTAGGCTTGGGCTGAAGCAATCACAGCAAATTGCTCTTTTTCTTCACCGATTTTTCCGTCGCTTTCAAACGTAGCGTCTCGTAAAAAAATACGATTTCGCGTTATGACAATTCCTCTCTCATTGAAATCTTGAATTGCTTTTTCAGCGAGTTTTGCGAGCGCCTCGCTATTCCCTCGTTCAAGGTCTGTTGAAGCAATTATTTTGACAATTCGCGCGCCGCCTGTAAATTGCTCCGAACTTTTTCCATAAACAAGTTTTTGGCGTTCAAGAGAGAGCCCTGGAATAGTGAAAGTTGTTGGCGTGATATCTCCATTTTTGCCTTTTTGATCAGCTTTTACTGTAACTTCCACTGTGCCGCGCGAGGGAACAGTAACGCGATTAGTTGTCCGGAAAAGAATACCATCCGGAGTAAGGAGCCGTGTTTTTGGAACAAGAGATTGGGCAAAAGGAAGTTCGCTGATAATTGTAACAGCGCCGGTTGCGTAGTCCTCCAATTCCGCGCCTGTTCCTTCCGGGATAATTATTGCCTCAATAGAAATCGGGATAGTATGCGCAACAGCGCCATAACCTCCAGTTTCCGCGTTTTCATCGCCGTCTTTCAAAACTTTTTCGCGAAGTTTTTTAATCTCGTCTGTTTCAGCATTTTCATCATTTGCAAATGTAATAGGAAGGATAATTTCCGTTTGCCGTGTTTTGCCTTGTTCGCGCGCTGTTATGAGAACTTCAGCGTGAGAAAGTGTGAAGTGAAGAGTGATAATCCCAAGCCCGAGCGCGGAGGCAAAGGCAAGAAGGGCAAGAAGTTTATAGATTACGAGTTTCATATTTATTGTAAGATCACATCTATTTTTCGTTGCAATAAATCTTCCGGATGCACCTTGAAAGATGTTTTCATGATTTTAACACGGTTCCCGATAATCTGTAAATACACAGGCACGTCCCCAGGAAACTGAACCAGCAGTTCTTTGATTTTAAGGAGCGTATCTTTTGAAACAATCGCGGGAATGCGCACTGTAAACACGGTTTCTTCCGATTTTTTTTGTTTTGTTTTTGTCATAGCCTCCAGCTTTTGTTCGTCAATCGGTTGGATCGTTTCCGCAATGAATTTCGGCTCCGTATCTTTCCACGAAAGCGAGCCTTTTATAAGAAGAATCGCGTCTTTGTGAACAATATTTTTTACGTTCTGCAAAAGTCGGGGAAATATGATCATTTCCAATTCCCCTCCGAAATCCTCTATTTTTACAAAAACCATCGTGTCTCCTTGTTTTGTCTGAATAGATTTTATGGCGTTTACAACTCCGATGATTGTAGTTTTTGCGTTGCGTTCAGAGATCGCGAGTTCTTCCCGATTGGTTGTGAGAATTTTAATCGGCGTTATACCGAGATTTTCCATGTACGGCTTTACATGATCAAGCGGATGAGCGCTCGCGTAAAGCCCCAGATATTCTTTTTCGTATTGAAGGATCGGATACGCCGCAGGATCAAAGAGAGGTTTGAATCGTATTTCGCGCGTAACAGGCGCGTCCCCGAATAATGACACGCGATCAGAACTTGTATGAGTTTTTATATCGCGGGCAAAGGCAAGCATAGTTTCTATATTGTAATCAAGTGTCGCGCGGTCGCAAAATCTATCAAGCGCGCCGGCTCTGACTAATGCCTCAAGCGATTTTTTGTTGATTGTTGTTGTGCGAATTAAAAAATCCTGAAGAGTCGCGTAAGCTCCGCGCGCCTCGCGATTTTCTATCACCTGCTCAATCACATTTGCCCCAAGATGCTTAATGGCATTTAACCCAAATCGGATGTTTTGCCCTGCCTCTGGAGCGCCGATCACTGTAAATCCGCCGAGGCTTTCGTTCACATCTGGAGGAAGAGTTAAAATATGCAAGGCGCGGCATTCTTCAATTCCTTCAGCAACTTTTTCCATGTTTCCGGATTCGCAGGTCAAAAGCGCGGCCATAAATTCTGGAGGAAAATTCGCCTTTACATAAGCGGTTTGATACGCGACGAGCGCATAAGAAGAGCCGTGCGCTTTATTGAATCCGTACGCCGCGAATGGTTCTATCAGACGCCATATTCGCTCGGCTTCGCTATCTGAAAGCGAGCTTGTTATTTTGCACCCGTCAATAAATTTATCTTTTTGCGCGGCCATTTCAGCCGGAATTTTTTTACCGATCGCTTTTCGTAACTTGTCGGCCGATTCCCAGTTGTATCCCGCAAGCGTTATCGCTGTTAAAAGCACATCATCCTGATAAGTGATGATGCCGTAGGATTTTGCCAAAATATCTTTGAGTTTCGGATGAGGGTAGGAAACAAGCGAAGGATTATGTTTTCTCTTGATATATTCAGGAAGAGATTCAATGGGCCCAGGGCGGTAAAGAGAAATCATTGCCATAATGTCAAAAATTGTTGACGGCTCAAGTTCTTTTAGATAACGCGTCATGCCGCTTCCGGAGAGTTGAAACACGCCCATGGTTTGTCCGCGCGCGAGGAGAGTATATGTTTTCGCATCATCCAAAGGAAGGTTTTCAAGATCAATAGTAATCCCCCGTGTGCGCGAGATTATTTCGCGCGCAAGCCCGAGAATGGAAAGATTTGTGATTCCCAGCAAATCCATTTTCAGGAGCCCGACATTTTCAACAGCGTGCATTTCATATTGTGTTGTTATGGCTCCTTGGCGCGCGTCTTTTTGAAGCGGCGTAAAATCAGTGAGTTCTCCAGGCGCTATAACAATGCCGGCCGCGTGCACGGACGGATGCCGAACACACCCTTCCACTTTCCGCGAAAGGTCAATCACGCGCGCCACATCCTCATTTTCATCATATGCGGTTTTGAGTTCAGGGTTTTCAAGCAGGGCTCTCTCAAGCGTCATCTTGAATCCTTGAGAGCCGATCGGAATCATTTTCGCGAGTTTGTCGCAGAACGAATATGGGAGATTCAGGACGCGCCCCATATCGCGAACCGCCGCGCGCGCCAAAAGCGTTCCAAACGTGATAATGTGCGCGACTTTATCTGCGCCGTACTTGTCGCGCGTATACTGGATTACTTCGGCTCTCCGCGCGTCTTCAATATCAATATCAATATCCGGAGGCGATGGGCGATAAGGATTTAAGAAACGTTCAAAAGGAAGATCAAAACTCATCGGATCCGCGGTTGTGATGCCGACCGCATAAGATACAAGAGAACCGGCGGCGCTACCGCGAGTTGTTGTGATGATATTTTTTGTACGCGCAAAACTTATAATGTCCGCGACAACTAAAAAATATGGCGCAAAGCCTTTCTTTTTAATAATCTCAAGTTCATAATTCAGCCGCTTCCTGTATTTCTCCGGCGCCTCGTCAATTGATCGCATATTGAAGCGTCTAATAAGCCCTGTTTCCGCCTCTTTTGCAAGATACTCGTCCGGCGCCATGTTTTGCGGAATCGCCACTGTCGGGAACATCCATTTGTTCATCGGAAGTTCCACTGAAACCATGTCTTGAACAAGGCTGGTATTTGAAACAGACTCGGGAATGTCGCGAAATTTATCCCGCATTTCATCCGGAGACGCAAAGTGAAGGTTTGAGTTTATCATTGTCAGCCTGTTCGCGTCCTCAATTTTTTTTCCGGTCTGTAGAGCAAGAAGCGCGTCCTGTGCGTACTTGTCTTCCGGGTTTATGTAGTGCACGTCGTTTGTCGCAACGAGCGGTACGCGCAGTTCCTCGCCCAGTTCTATAAGCGCATCTCTGATCGTTTTATATTCTGGCATTTCCGGATGATCCTGAATTTCTAAAAAATAATTTTCTTTCCCTACAATTTTTTGATATTCCAAAATCACCGCGCGCGCGGCGTCTTTCCCTTTTTCAAGAATGACCCTCGCTAGTTCGCCGTTTGCGCAACCGGAAAGTAAAATTAGTCCTTCGGAGTGCAGAGCCAGAGATTCTTTATCAATGCGAGGTTTATAATAAAATCCTTTGAGCCAGCCGATGCTCGTTAATTTCATTAAATTTTTATAACCGGCATAAGTTTTTGCAAGGATGGTGAGATGATAGCGGGTTCGCTCGCTTTTGCTTCGCTCTTCGGAGAGCGGATATGGGGAGACATACGCTTCCATTCCAAGAATCGGTTTTACGTCGTGTTCTTTGCACGTCTTGTAAAATTCAATTGCCCCGTACATTGCGCCGTGGTCGGTTAAGGCAAGCGCTGGCATCTTAAACTCGCGCGCCTTTTGCACAAGGTCGGAAATTTTCGGGAGTCCGTCAAGAAGCGAATAGTGGCTGTGGACGTGGAGGTGGATCATGAAGGTTCTCCGCTAAAGGCGGATCCGCCTCTGGCGGAAAAGTTAAAGGTTAAAAGTTTAAAGTTGCAGTTAAAAATTGATGATTTGCCATAAATTTTTTAGATAACCTTGCTAGAAAATAAATCAGCCGGGATCTCTTTAATTCTTTTTTTCGCAAGGTCGCAATACTCTTTACTTATATCAATCCCGATATAATTTCTATCTAATTTTTTTGCTCCAACACAAGTAGTGCCGCTTCCACACATTGGGTCTAATACTACATCACTCTTATTTGTCCAAGATAAGATATGATCCTCCACAAGTTTTATGGGGAATGGGGCTGGGTGTTCTTTCGCTGGTTGGTCCTCTTTATTTTTTCCGACGACATATTCCCATACATTCCCTTTGATTTTTTTATCTTTAACCGGCTTTGCCATTTTTTTTCTAGTTTGAATATCTTTTGAATAATTTTTATAAGTAGTCCCATTCAACTGTAACCCTGCATGAAGACAATCAACCATGATGGGATTATGAACTTTTGTTAGTTCTTTACTGAAAACAAACATATATTCAAACTCATTAGTATATCGTTTTCTATAAACTTGCGGAATAGGATTTCTCTTTTTAAAAATCATTGTATCGTGTAGGTTAAAGCCAGCTTCTTTGAAAAAAAGGGCTTGCTGAAAACTCGTTCCTGTTTCGCTACCATCAATTGTCGCGTCTCCAATGACCCAAACAACAATTCCTCCTTTTCTGATGACGCGAAACAACTCTTTGACAATCCCTTCAAAATTAAATTTATAGCCGTTATAAGCTCTTAAATTGTCGTAGGGGGGCGAAGTTACAACTAAATCAACACTTCCGTTTTCGAAGTTTTTAAGTACATCAAGACAATCACCCTGTATAATTTTGTTTAGATAATCTTTTGTACTCATAACGAACTAAATTATATTTACCCTTTCAATTGCCTTTTTGATGGTTTCTATTTTTTGTTCAATTTTTTGTGCCTTGATTAACAATTTTATAGCTTGCTCTCGGTTGAGTTTCTTAAACTCTTCAATTTTTGATGTCCAATAATTAATACCCTCTTGACCCACCTCTTTTGTTTTACCTATTTCTTGTTCTTTATACTTTTTTAAAATACCAAGTGGTTGTTTTGTAATTTCACAAATCAAAGTATCAATCGCGTGCCAATAAGTTGTCCCTCTTTTTTGGTCCGCGGCTTTATAATTTTTCTTAACACATGCCGATGTCTTCCAAAGTTTTTCTAAATCACCTTTTATGCCTTTATCAATCAAAAATTGAAGGTGGACATAAGAAAGAAGCGTTACATTCTGCTCAATTGCTTGGTGGTAAATTTGACTTCTATCTGCTGGATATTGTGATAATGGAGAAACTAAAAGCGCGTAAGTATCTTGTCTTCGCCAATCATCAAGGGCTTTAACCTTAAAATCTTTTTGGTTCTTTGCAGTCCTGCTTAAACGAAAACATTTAGCATCACTAACTAGCGTATAGTTTTTTGCCTTTGAATATACATCCGCAGAATTTCCCCTCGTTCTTAATACTTCCGACTTTAGCCCCAAAAGTTCTAATGATTTAGCCAAAATTATATCTGAAAATTTTGACCATAGTTTTTCTTCCGAACTATCATGCTCAAAAACTTCTGGCATGATACCAACTTGTATTAGTTCTGCGATTAAAGTTTCCTTTTTTATTGGTTGATATTTTTTCTCAATCAATTCGAAAGAATTGCTTTTGTTGCTAAACTGAAAAATATCGTCAATTATTTGTTTGCGAAAAGATTTTTTCATACGTTGCATTTTGAACTTTCAACTTGGTTTTATTTTTGTTTTACGCTTTTTTTTCCTCGCTCTCGCATACTCCACCACCTCAATAATCGCCTTACTTATTGCGGTTGCGGTTGTCGCGGTGGCTGAAGTTTTGTCTTTGAATCGGTCAACGACTTTTGTGAACATTTCAAAACGTTCTTTAACCGCTTTTGTGATGAGCCGCACGTCCCGTAGCGAACAGATTGCGTAATACAGAAGGAGAGAGAGGAGCGTTGCGAGCACGGCGCTTGAGATCGCAAGCGAGAGAAATAGAATGTCTTTTGTGGTGATTGGCATAAATAATTCAAAATTCAAAATCTAAAATTCAAAATCTGAACTTTTACTAACTTTGAATCTTAATTTTGCATTTTTAATTCTGCATTTTGAATTTTATTCTACCACACCTTCACCTCTTTTTTCAACTGTGTTACTATAATCGCTATACTTATGGGAGATCAATTAAGCGACAGACAACTTGCTATTGCATCATGGATGTATGAACGCCGTCTCGTTTTGGAACGAATTGTTCGCGTTTTCTTGGGCGTTTGCATGTTCGGGCTTTTTGGCGCGATCGTCGTAAATACCGTTTTGTATATAAGCTCGTATCAGGCGCATCGCATACAAATCCTGTCAGGAACACAGAATGCGATTCTATCAGGCGATCCCGCGCTTTTAGCCTCTCCCCGCTCACTCACGGCTTCAGAAATTACTGCTATCATAAGAGGGGAGCGGAGCGCAGATTTATATAGTTCAATTAACAATCCAAACGCATCGTGGGCAGTTTTTTCAGTTCGTTATTATTTTTCAAGCCGCGGCGCGCCAATTACAGAGCCGCGCGAAACTTTTGCGCTTCCTGGTGAAAATTCGGTTGTTGGTTTTGCAAATGGCGCAGAGTTTTCAGCGCCTTTTGAGCTTATTCTTGAAGACATAAAATGGCGTAAAATTATTTTGCCGATTGAGCGCGAGCGCCTTAAACTTTTTTCCATTGAATCGCGCGATGTCGTATTCACGCCAGGCGATATTGAATCAGCGTCTTCATCAGTTCTAGCAACGCTTGTGAACAAAAGTCCGTTTGGATTTTGGAACGCGCCTATTACAGCGATTCTCTATAATAACAATTCGCTTGTCGGCATCGGGGAATACACGCTTTCACAATTTGCCGCTGGCGAGGAACGGGCTGTTTTGATTGGAGTCGGAAACATCAGATTTCCAGTAACAAATGTAGAGATTGTTCCGCGCGTGAACATGCTTGATGACGGTTCGCTAATGCTATGAAACTTTCAGTTTACAGCCGTTTCCGCAATTTTGATTGGGGAATACTTATTTCCGGCATTTTTTTAATTCTCATCGGTTGCGCTACGCTTTATAGTTTAGAACTTAATAATGAAAATCCTGATTTTTCCCTGCTTCTTCGTCAAGGAGCGGCCTCGGTTCTAGGGATTTTTTTATTAATAGCCGCGCTTTTTACTGATTTTCGCCACTTAAAAAGTTATGCTTATATTCTATATCTTCTCGGGCTTACCATGCTTGCATCACTGCTTGTTTTTGGAGTTACAATTCACGGCACACGAGGATGGTTTGCTCTTGCAGGAATCACGTTTCAGCCGGTTGAGTTATTCAAAATATTTTTTATCATCGCGCTCGCGAGATTTTTTTCCAGTATACGAACGATTAACGATCCGATGAATTTGCTAAAATTAATATTATTTTTGATCGCGCCGGCGATTCTCATTCTTCTTCAGCCGGATCTCGGCACGCTGATTATTTTAGTTGCGATTTTTGCCGGGTACCTTTTTACGGCAAAACTGAAACGAGTATTTATTTTATTTTTTATTTTTATAACACTTCTCGGAGTAATTGCTTCATGGCAGTTTCTCGCGCCGTACCAAAAAGATCGCATCAGCAGTTTTTTCAATCCGGACATGAACACGAAAGGCAGCGCTTATAATATTACGCAGTCCAAAATCGCGATTGGCTCCGGGCGCATGTTCGGGCGAGGGCTTGGGCTTGGAACCCAGAGCTCGCTTCATTTTCTTCCAGAAGAGGAAACAGATTTTATTTTTGCGGTCATTTCTGAATCCCTTGGTTTTGTAGGCGGAGGACTGCTTATTTTGTTGTATACTTTTCTTCTTTCAAGAATTATTTCGCTTGCAAATCGTCTAGACGATCCCTTTGGCTCTCTTATCGCTCTTGGCGTATTTTTTTGGTTTGCTTTTCAGGGATTTGCGAATATCGCCATGAATATAGGACTCCTGCCTATATTTGGGGTTCCGTTGCCTTTTGTAAGCTACGGCGGAAGTTCTCTTCTTGTAAGTATTTTTGCGATTGGCGTTTTAGAGAGCGCCGCGCTTTTTTCTCCTAGAAAGAGTTAGCGCGCTAGGAGATCAGTTTTCTTGACATTCCACAATAATATGCTAGCTTGATTGTAATGTTACAAGCAGAAATTAGACAATCAAAAAGAGGACTTGGCGCATATCGTAGAGAAGGAAAGATTCCGGCGGTTGTGTACGGTCACGGCATTCAGTCCGTGTCAGTTCTTATAGACAAACAAGAGTTTCTGAAACACTTAAGAGCCGAAGGGAAAGGATCTCTTTTGGACCTGAAAATCGCGAGTGATGAGCCGGTAAAGGTTATTCTGCAAGACTTGCAGAAACACACTCTTACGCAAGAGTATCTGCATTTGGATTTTTATCGCATTCGCATGGATGAAAAAATGCGCGTCAAAGTGTTGCTTATTTTTACAGGAGAGGCGCCGGCGGTTAAAACTGGAGGCGTGCTTGTGAAAGCTAAGGATCATGTTGAAATTGAATGTCTGCCAAAAGATTTGATCTCCAGCATTGCTGTTGATTTATCTTCTTTATCAGAATTGCGCGCTTCTATTAAAGTGCGCGATCTCTCTGTAGGTTCAGGCATTTCTATCATCGGCAATCCGGACGATATCATTGTAACGATTGCGGAAATAAAAGAAGACATTGAAGACGCCGCGCTTGCGGCGCAAAAAGAAAAAGAACAGCTTGAAAAATTAAAAGCAGAGCCGGAAGAGAAGAAAGATGCTGAAGAGGGAAAAGAAAAGGATAAAGCCAAAGATAAAGCAAAGGAAAAGAAATAGAGAAATTATAAATCCCGACCTACCTATCGGCAGATAGGTTTATCGGGATTTTTTGTATGCCTTTATCTGTTTCGTACAAACGATAGATTGGCACAGAGTATATTTTTTTCATTATTTCTGTTTGTTTCTCAAGTTCGCGATAATAATAGTAAGAGTCATCAGTCGGAGTCAAGAGCGCAGAACCCGGTTCGTAGCGGACAATTTCCGGTTCAAGAGTTTTATATTGCGCTGGCGTGATATACGGCAAATTTGCCGCGATAATAATTGCGTCAAACTTTTTTTGCGGCGCATTAAGTATCGGTTCAATAAGATTTCCGTGAAAAAATGCGATTTTGTTTTGAACTCCGTGCTGGTTTGCGTTCTCGCGCGCAATATTAAGCGCGTCTATGGAAATATCCACTGCCGCATAATAGTGATGCATGAGAGAGGTTTTTGCAATCGCAATGATGATACATCCGGAACCGGTTCCGACATCAATAACTGCGCATTTTCCGGATGATTTTTTAAGTATTGCAAGCGTATTTTCCACGATTTCCTCGGTTTCCGGGCGGGGGATTAAAACGCTATCGTTAACAAAAAAGTTCAGTCCGTAAAATTCTTTTTTGCCAGTTATGTAGGCAACAGGCTCGCGATTGCATCGTCTGCTGATAAACGCATCGTATCGGACGATTTCCTCGTCTGTCATTTCATATTCCGGATGCGCGTATAAAAATTCCCGAGGACGATTGATCGCCACACTCATCAAAACTTCAGCGTCTATAAGAGGGGAGTGGATGCCTTGTGTTTCTAAACGACGCTCCGTGGCTTTAAGATATTGACTAATAAAGTACATTATGTTATCGTATTGGCATTCTTTCACATAACCCTATGAGGGGGTGGGTGTGAAAGAACTTTTGGGGGATTCTGTTTTTTCTATCTTTCTCGTACAGAATCCCTTTTTTTTATTGCATTTTTTCGCGAAGAGTTGCAATGATATTCTCTATCTCTCCGTTCAAAATTCTCTCAATCTGCCCCCAACTTTCTTTAATGCGGTGGTCGGTTACGCGATCTTGTGGAAAATTATAGGTGCGGATTTTTTCCGAACGATCTCCTGTGCCTATTTGTCCGCGCCTCTCGGCATCGTGTTCCTGTTTTTGCCGTTCGGCTTTTTGGGCCAAAAGGCGCGATTTCAAAATAGTAAAAGCGCGTTCCTTATTTTGCAGTTGAGACCGTTCATCTTGGCATGATACGACAAGCCCGGTTTTAAGATGCGTGATTCTCACAGCTGAATCGGTTGTATTCACGGATTGTCCTCCATGTCCGCTTGAACGAAACACGTCTATTCGCACGTCCTCCGTCTTGATCTCCACATCCACATCTTCCGCTTTTGGAAGCACGGCGACTGTTGCGGTTGATGTATGAATTCTCCCGGATTTTTCGGTTTCAGGTATTCGCTGAACTCTATGCACGCCGCTTTCGTATTTTAATTTTGAATACGCGTTCTCGCCCTGAATTTCAAAAATAATCTCCTTAAATCCTCCTATCCCGATGCGGTTCTCGGAAAGAGTTTTCACGCGCCAGCCCTTATTTTCCGCATATCGCGCATACATTCGGAATAAATCTGCAGAAAAAAGAGAGGACTCGTCTCCTCCTGCGGCCGCTCGGATTTCAACAATAATATCGCGTTTATCAAGCGGATTTTTCGGTTCTAAATCTCCCAACTTATTTTTGACACTCGTAATTTGACTTTTTAGATTTTCAATCTCCTCCTCCGCGAGCTCGCGCAATTCCACATCTTCAGCCGATTGCTCCGTTTCCTCTGCCTGCGAGAGATGATGATTCAGCATAGCGAGTTCTTTCGTATGCGCTATTTTCTTTTTTAGATCATTATATTCAATTGTGAGAGCGCGCAATCGCGATGAATCGCGCAAAACTTCCGGCTTTTGTATGTCAGTTTCAAGCTCATCTTGACGAATTGTAAGCGCGGCAATGTCGTATTCCATTTAAGAGCAATACTACCATTAGAGAAGTGAACTTGACAAGTTCCACTCCCTTTGCTACATTAGCAGACAAAGAGTTTGACTGCTAATTTTAAGGGACTCATATCTATGCTGACTGACCGCCAGAGAACACTGTTAAACGCGCTCATGAATCAATATATTAAAACAGGAGAACCGATCGGTTCGGAACTTCTTGTAGACACGTACCATCTTTCTGTTTCCTCCGCAACTGTAAGGAATGAAATGCTCGCGCTTGATACGCTCGGGTATCTTGAAAAACTCCACACGTCGTCCGGCAGAGTTCCAACTGAAAAGGCGTATTCCTATTATGTTGCAGAGTATGCGAAAAACCCAGTGCTAAACGCCAGATACAAAGAACGCTTATCACAACTGGTTCCAACTTCAAAATATCCGAGCTCGCGCGAAATCGTAAAAGACGTTTCACGAAACATTGCAGATATCGCGCATGAATTCATACTCACGGCTTTTGCGGATAATGATTTTTACTACACAGGATTATCGCATCTTTTTACAAAACCGGAATACGGAGAAGCAGAGAGCATAAAAAATTTATCGGAAATTATTGATGCGTTTGACGCGACGTTAAAAGAATTATACCGCACAATTCCGGAAGAAACACATACGTTTATAGGGTCAAAAAATCCTATTGATAAAAGTTCCAGCTTAATCACAGTCCGCATCGGCGCGAACGGCCCGATTCTTGCGCTTCTTGGGCCTATGCGAATGCGGTATGATGTTAATATCGCTCTTTTAGAATATTGCCAGTCGTTATTGGCAGATTAAGAACTAAAAATATGGAAAACAATTCTCTACAACAACAAACGGAGCAAACGCAATCTGAAGAAATCACTGAACTGCAAAAAAAATGCGACGAGTATCTTGCCGGGTGGCAGAGGGCAAAAGCCGATTACAGCAATCGCGAAAAAGATATCGCGCGCGAAAAAACGGAATTCCTGAAATTCGGAAATGCGGCGCTGATTCTTGAGCTGATTCCGATTTTTGATAATTTTCGCGAGGCGATGATGCACATTCCAAACGAACATAAAACAGACGAGTGGGTTATGGGAATAGAACTCGTGAAAAAACAGATCAGCGATTTTCTCAAAAATTTTGGCGCGGAGACGTACGGAAAAGAAGGAGAAGCGTTTGATCCGAATCTCTTTGAGGCGCTTGATGAGACAGACGCAGAAGAGGATAAAAAAGGAAAAATTGTGAAGGTTGTGCGGATGGGATATAAGCTCCACGGCCGGGTAATTCGCCCGAGCCAAGTGATTGTCGGTAAATAAATTTTAATTAAGAGCAAGTTGCGGGTTTAATAAATTTTTATTATTAAGCGCTGTACTTTGTCTCTCAACTTACGCATATGTCTCTTATAAAATGGCAACCGGTGTTTGATGTTTTTGAAGATATTGACGGTTTCTTCGCAAGCGGAGGCCCTCGCCGCGCGATTTCCCGAACCTTTGCTCCGGCCATAAACATTCGCGAGACCGACGACAGTGTGGTTGTAGAAACTCCGCTTCCGGGCATTGACCCTTCTAAGGTTGATATTACAATTGAAAACGACGTCTTGACGATTGAAGGCCGCGACGAGAAAAGGAGCGAAGTGGAAGAGCAGGATTATTCCCGCCGAGAGTGGACAATGCAGTCTTTTCATCGCTCTGTTGCTCTGCCTGTTGCAGTGCAGTCCGACGACGCGCAGGCATCGTATCAAAACGGCGTCTTGACGGTTACGATTCCGAAGCGCGAAGAGGCAAAGGCGAAGAAGGTTAGTGTGAAGGTGAAGGAGTAAAGTTGCCAAAAGAAAAAATGCCCATATCAATCAAGATATTGGCATTTGTCTCTCGCTTATTTGGGGTCCCTTATTAGGTAAACCCCAATTAAGAAAGAGATACAGCATATCCCTAAGCCTATAAGGCCATAGGGTTTTGGGACATCATTCCAAAACATTAATTGCAACGTCCCAGATACTGCAATTAAGAAAGCTATACGGCCTTTCATCTTTCTCACCTCCTTTCTTTTTTGTAGAATGAGAAAAATGTTGAGCGCAGTATAGCACTTCTTCTTCTTCTTCTTCTTCTTCTTGTCAATAGATGAAGCGCAGAAGCCCATATGAATGCAAAAAGACCGCTACAAACTTACCCAAGATATTTTAAAAAAAGTCGCTGAAATAGATGAGTTTAAGGGCGCGTGGATGAAATTAAAGTTGTTACACAGCCATATCCTTCCGCAATTGGAATGGGTAGCTCTGCTTCAATCCTCCGCATCTTCAACACGAATAGAAGGGTCAGAGATGAGCGACAAAGATGTAGAGGATTTTCTTCAAGGATTAAATATCCAAAAATTTAGGGATTGCGATAAACAGGAAGTGCAGGGATATAAAGAACTGTTGGAAACCGTATGTGCTAATTATGAAACCACACCCTTTACAGAAAATACGATAAAAGGTTTTCACAAGATATTGTTGCAGTACTCACAAAAAGATGAGCGTCATTTGGGAGAGTATAAAAAACATCCAAACACCGTGGTGGCGTTTGACGCAAACGGAAAACAACTCGGCATTATTTTTAAAACCACAGAACCTTATCTAACGCCAAAAGAAATACAGGAATTACTGGAGCGTACAGGAGCTTGGATTCGCGGAGAAGATAAACATAGGCTTTTGATAATCGCGGAATTTATCGTAGACTTTCTTTCTATACATCCTTTTCAAGACGGCAATGGACGGCTTTCCCGCATTTTAACGAATTTTTTACTGTTGCAACATGGATACGAATTTGTGCGTTTTAGTTCTTTAGAGAGCGTGATAGAGAGTAACAAGCGATTATACTATCTTGCATTGCGCAGGAGCCAAAAGGATCGCGGCAAAAAAAATGAAACGATAGAGCCGTGGATAAACTTTTTTTTAGACGTTTTGGTGACTATGACACGTACGTTAAAGCTGAAGGTGGAAGATAAAGGAATAAGTATACAAATTAGTGAACGAGAACAAAAAGTATTAGAATATGTAAACAAACATCAACGAGTTACAAGCACGGACGTAATGAACAAGTATTCAATAGGTCAAAGAGCGGCGAGTAAAATTTTATTACAAATGGTAGAGAAGAAGCTATTGATTAGACAAGGAAAAGGGAAGAGAGATGCGTTTTATACGTTAAATATAATATAGTTTAACGGAACTTTAACGGAACTTTAACGGAACTAACTTTAATTTTGATTAACTAATCAGTTATACGCTGTACGGTAAATATGCTTTATAGCGTTGTAACTTTAACACTACATGTCAAAAATTCTTGGCATAGACCTTGGCACCACAAACTCCTGCATGGCAATTATGGAGGGCGGCGAGTCAAAGGTTTTGGAAAATAAAGAAGGGCAACGCACCACTCCGTCAATTGTTGCGGTTTCAAAATCAGGAGAGAGGATTGTCGGAGTCGCGGCAAAACGGCAATCGGTTACAAATCCGCAAAACACTCTGTATTCAGTGAAGCGGCTTATCGGGCGCAGGTTTGACGACAATGAAGTTCAGCGTTCCATAAAAACGCTTCCGTATGAAATCCGCAAACGCGGAGAAGGAGTGGAGGTGAAAATGGGCGACAAGTGGTATACGCCGCAGGAAATTTCCGCGATGATTTTGGTGAAACTGAAAAATGACGCTGAAGAAAAGACAGGAGAAAAAATCACAGAAGCCATCATCACATGCCCCGCGTACTTTGACGACTCGCAGAGAAAAGCCACAAAAGAAGCAGGAGAAATTGCCGGGCTGAACGTCCGACGCGTTATCAACGAACCGACCGCCGCCGCGCTCGCTTACGGTTTTGACAAAAAGAAAGACGAAAAAATCGCAGTGTACGATTTGGGCGGCGGTACTTTTGACATTTCTATACTAGAAGTTTCTTCTGATACAGTGGAAGTGAAAGCGACAAACGGCGACACGCATCTTGGTGGAGACGATTTTGATCAGATACTCATGGAATGGATTGCCGACGAATTTAAGAAAGATCAAGGTATTGATTTAAGACAGGATAAACTCGCGCTTCAGCGAATCAAAGAAGCCGCAGAAAAAGCAAAAATTGAGCTCTCAACGCAGATGGAGGTGGAAATCAACCAGCCGTTTATTACAAGCGGCGCTGAAGGGCCGAAGCATCTTCTCTTAAAACTCACGCGCGCGAATCTAGAACAGCTTGTCGGGCATTTAGTTGAGAAAACTCTTGGGCCGGTGAAAAAGGCGCTTGCGGACGCAAAACTTTCGCCAAAAGATATGAACGAAGTGGTGATGGTTGGAGGAATGACTCGCATGCCTCTTGTTCTTGAAACAGTTGAAAAGTTCTTCGGCAAAAAACCGCACCTCGGCGTGAATCCGGATGAAGTGGTTGCGGTCGGAGCCGCTGTGCAGGCCGGCGTTTTACAAGGGGATGTGAAGGATGTATTGTTGCTTGACGTAACGCCCCTTACTTTGGGAATTGAAACTTTGGGCGGAGTCCGGACGCCGCTTATTGAACGAAACACCACTATTCCGACCGCAAAATCGCAAGTTTTTTCAACAGCCGGAGACAGCCAGACGTCAGTTGAGATTCATGTTTTACAAGGCGAGCGCGAGATGTCCGGAGACAACAAGACGCTTGGCAAGTTTATTTTAGACGGAATTCCTCCGGCTCCCCGCGGCGTGCCGCAAGTTGAAGTAACTTTTGACATAGACGCAAACGGAATTTTGCATGTAACCGCAAAAGACAAGGCAACCGGAAAAGAACAGAAAATTACGATTACAGGTTCAACAGGATTGTCAAAAGATGAAATTGAGCGTATGAAGCGCGATGCGGAATTGCACGCGGATGAGGACAAGAAAAAGAAAGAATTGATTCAGGAGCGCAACACCGCAGAGAGCTTGGCGTACACAGCCGAGAAAACCGTGAAAGAGGCTGGCGACAAAATAAGCTCGGATGAGAAAAAGGATGTGGAAGATCATGTGAAAAAAGTGCGGGATACTTTAATCGGAGAGGATGCCGGCGCAATCAAACAAAGCGCCGAGACATTGGGCCAAGTTTTGCAGAAAATCGGCGCGAAGATGTATCAGGCGTCGCAAAGCGCCGAGGCTGAAGGCGGAGCCGGAACAGAAAGCGCAAGTCCATCCGGAGCCGGCGATCAATCAGAACAAGGAGAAAGTAAAAAAGATAATGTCGTGGAGGGGGAGTATGAGGAGGTGAAGGATGAGAAAAAGAGTGAGTAGGATTATGGCTAAAAAACAGACAATGTATTTAGAGACGTCAGTGATTTCCGCGTATTTTGATTTTTGGAAAGGGAATCCTCCACAGCAACGCTATACGCGACAGTTCTGGAAAGAAATTGTGCCGCATCATCGTGTGTATATTTCCGATATTTGCTTGCAAGAGTTAAGTCAGGCTCAAGAAGAGTGGTATAGAAATTATTTGGATATACTGCGCGACATTGAGATTATTACTGCTACCATGACAGTGAATATTTTAGCGAGAAAGTATGTCAGCGCTGGGATTATTCCAAAAAATAAACTTAACGATGCAAATCATTTAGCGATTGCGTCGCTTCACAGAATGGACTTTCTTGTTTCGTGGAATCAGGAGCATATTGTGCGTCCGCATAAGATACATCAGGTAATCGTTTTTAACAGAAGTCAGAATATACATATTCCAACTATTGTAAAACCAAGTGATTTTTTATGAGAAAAGAACCTTATTTTATGCAGGAATTACATAAACAGAGAGAGAGAGAGGCGCGTATTTTGCGGACGCGGTTTAGAGGGGACTTTAACGCGTATTGGCAATGGACTATGGGGTGTTTGACTAAGAGCTTGAAAGAACAGGGGTACCGTATAGAGAACAGTAAAAGTGGAGTTGGCCGCTTGATGAAAGAGCGAAATGCGCGCGTGAACAAGAAGTAAAAGAAAAAAAGCTCCGTTCGCGCGTCATCAGTTTCTCTGGTTGATGAACGCGTTACTTAGAGCATTTTGTCATATTGAGATTATTTTATTCTAAATTTTATCTCAATAAATCTTATCTCAATATGACTGATTCCTTCAACTACCATTAGGGCGATTGTCCCAATGATAGTTGATAAAACAACAATCATTAACATCTTAGTGATTATGTGTACATTCTCTGGAATAAACCAGAGAAAAAATCCTCCTGCTAAGCAGGAGGACACAAATCCGATGAAAAATTTTTTCATTTTTCTCACCTCCTTTTTATGAGAAAAAATCGGCCGGGTTTTGGATTTGCATTATGCAGACCAAGCCGATTCCAGAGAACAAAACACTATAGCACTTCTTCTTCTTCTTGTCAAGAGTAGAACGCAAAGAAGCATGACCTTTGGCAAAAGATTACTACAACCTATTAGGCGTCTCAAAAAACTCTTCGGAAGAGGAGATTAAAAAAGCGTTCCGCGCGCTCGCTCATCAATATCATCCGGATAAAAAAAGCGGCAATGAAGCCAAGTTCAAGGAACTGAACGAAGCGTATCAAGTATTGAGCGATCCGGAAAAACGCAAAAAATACGATCAGTTCGGCGCGAGCTTTGAACAAATGGGCGGATGGGAATCCGCAACCGGCGGAGCGCACTGGGAAGATATAATGAACGCGTTTCGGCAAGGCGGCGCGCGCGCGGGCGGTAATTTTGGCGGCAATGAATTTGCCGGATTTTCTTTTGATATCGGCGATATTTTCAGCGAGTTTTTCGGAGGTCGCGCGTCTTCGTCCAGCATGAGTGGCGCTAGTCGCTCGCGTTCATCTCGCGGAAGGGACATTGAGATCGCTATTGAGATTGAATTTTTAGAAGCCGTAACCGGCGCAGAACGCACGCTTGAATTGAAAAAGTTTGACAAGTGCTCGCGGTGCAAGGGCAATCGGGCAGAACCCGGAACTCCTCTTATCACATGCAAGGAGTGCGGAGGAAGAGGAGAGGTTTCGCAAACGCGGCAAACCATTCTTGGAGTTATGCGCACAAGCGGCCAGTGCGGAAAGTGTGGCGGCGAAGGCGTATTCCCGAAACTTAACTGCAAACACTGCAACGGAGACGGCATGGAACGCGTTGCAAAAAAAATCAAAGTGAGAATCCCGGCCGGCATTCAAAACGGAGAGGCGATTCGCATAAGCGGCGAAGGCGAGATTTCTGAAAACGCGGCGCGCTATGGGGATTTATACGTCGGCGTCCGCATTCGCTCGCATCATAAATTTAAGAGGGATGGCGACGACATTCACTCAAGCGAACTGATCTCATTCACACAAGCCGCGCTCGGCGATAAAATTCGCGCGGACACGGCGCACGGAAAAGTTGAATTGAAAATTCCCGCAGGCACCGAGTCCGGCACTGCATTCAAATTGAAACACAAGGGCGTGCCTAGTTTGCGTGGCGGAGGAGAGGGAGATCATTATGTTACGGTAAAAATTGTTGTTCCTGAACGAGTAAGCGCAAAAGCTAAAAAATTATTGAATGAGTTAAAAGAAGAGGGGCTATGAATACGCCACATATTCTCGGTGTTCGCGTGGATGATATTTCGCTCCAAGATGCTCTGCAGAATATAGAGATGGAGCTGTCGTCTTCCGCTTCACAAAATTTTGTTGTTACTCCAAACCCAGAGATATGCCTTTTAGCAGAAAAGAACGAAGAGTATCGTCGCCATATTCTTGGGTTGGCGTTCTTGGCTTTGCCTGATGGCTTCGGATTAAAAATTGCCGCGTGGATACTTGGCACTCGTTTGAAGAATCGTGTAACAGGCGTTGACTTTATTTATGGACTCATGGAACGCGCCAGTCAAAAAGGTTGGCGCGTTTTTTTGTTTGGAGGAGAGGGCGTGGCTCTCCGATGTGCTCAAATTTTAATGGGGCGATATCGGGGGTTGAAGGTTGTTGGAACCTTGGATGGTGAAATTACAAATTACAAATTACAAATTACAAATAAAATCCAAATTTCAAATGATCAAATTGTTGAAACTATCAATCAAGCGCGACCAGATATTTTGCTCGTTGCTCTTGGAGCTCCGAAGCAGGAGAAGTGGATTGCGGAAAATCTTCCCAGACTTCCATCAGTGAAACTTGCCATTGGGGTAGGAGGCACATTTGATTTTATCGCGGGACGCATAAAGCGCGCGCCAAAAATACTGCGCTCAAAAGGATTGGAATGGTTCTGGCGGTTGGTAATACAGCCGTGGCGGCTCCATCGCATCTACAACGCTACCTTGAGATTTCTCTTTACAGTGCTACTATGGAAAGTGCGGATGAGTTTTAAGTACAGACGAAACGTTGTTGGCTTGATTGTGCGAGATAACGGCGGGTGTAGTTCAGTGGTAGAATGTCTGCTTCCCAAGCAGAAGATCGCCGGTTCGATCCCGGTCACCCGCTCCAATTTAAAAGTTTTACTGGTTGAACGTAACGACGAGCCCGGCCACTGGCAATTTCCACAGGGCGGGATTGACAAGGGAGAAACGCCAAGAAACGCGATAATGAGAGAAATGAAGGAAGAGCTTGGCACTGATAAACTAAAAATCATCAAATATGTTCAGGATTTTCATCGCTACATTTGGCCTAAAGTAGATAAACTTCGCCGCGGCTATCGCGGACAAAAACAAGATTTATTTATTTTGGAATTCACTGGCGCCGAGGGCGATATTCATATAGACAACCGCGAGCACAGTAATTATCAGTGGGCGCATTTTGATAAAGCGGTTGAGACAGTGCACGAAGTCAGAAAAGAGCAAACGCAAAAAGCATTAACTATTTTTTACTATGCCGGAAATTATCACCACTAAAATTGCGCCTGATCGTTTACAATATCACCTTAATAATACTTTTGGCGATATGGTGAAGTTCGTGGCAGATATTGGAAAAGGCGTCCTTGCGCTTGGCGGGGAAATGCATGCGGATTGCGAGGAAATGTTACTACAAGCAGATTCAAAACAGGAGAATTTGTGGGGGGCGAATATATACCCATACAAAGAAGGAGATGAACGGGTAGAATATGTATCTCTCATAAATATACGTCCTCATCAGGATAATAGAGAGATGTACATTCAAGATCCGCATATCAGATTGCAAATAAAAGCGATAGCAGACAAACTGCTTCTTTCACCCGATGATCAAATGGCATAAAAATTTAACGCAGGAAAAATGGAACGAATATCCCTTGTCAAAGCAAATGCTTATGATAGGAACCGAATTTGCTCGCATGTTGCATCAGAAAAGTTTAGAATCTTTGCAAAAATGTTTTGAGCGTTCTTTTGAATTACTTGATTTGAGTTTTAATGATCCTAAAGTTAAAGCAGGCAAGCGTGAGCTATTTGCGTTGCGAACATTATTAAATGATCAACTTAACAGAGGATTGAGGCGAGATGAAATTGAACGATGCTATCAGTATTGTCTGCAATTTCACAAATTGCCCGATTCAGGGAGACAATAACATTATGAAACTATTACCAGAAATTCAAACGCGCCGCAGTCCAATCATTTTTCAAAATAGGCCTGTTGAGCAGGAAAAGATAGAGGTAGTGCTGGAAGCCGCGCGATGGGCGCCGTCTTCGTATAATCATCAACCATGGCGATATATTGTTGTAAACGAAAATGAGGCTTTGAATAAGGCGCGCAAAGGACTTGTGGCGGGAAATTTTTGGGCAAAACAGGCGCCAATATTGATTATCGCTCTTTCCAAGCCTGAATTTGACGATACAGTTGATGGCAAAGAGTATTATTTGTACGATACCGGACAATCAGTAATGTCGCTTGCGCTTGAGGCAGAGCACCTTGGATTATCAACGCATCAGATGCTCGGATTTACAGAAGCTACAATTAAGAAAGAGTTTGCGATACCTGATCCGTGGCGTGTTATTGTGTTAATAGCATTAGGTTATGAGGCCGATATGGCAAGAGATAAGCGAGGTATAGTACAAAAACTTGGTATGCAAGTTTTTGAAAAAATACGAGAACGCATGGTAAAGCCTCGCGAGCGAAAATCGCTCCAAGAAATTGCGAGCTTTAATACATTTGCTTTTTAAGGTGAAATAGTGCAAAAGAATTTATGAACCTTGAAGAAGTTGCCAAAGAACTAAATTCCATTAAGTCCCGTAACAATCGCGTTGAAGCGGACATGGTGGATGAAACATAATTCGTAAATTATCGGGCTGTAGCGCAGTTGGTAGCGCACATGCATGGGGTGCATGGGGTCGCGGGTTCGAGTCCCGCCAGCCCGACCAAGTTTTAAATTTATGGACAAAAAATTACTAATCTCAAAAGTAGAAGAATTGCGCGGATCGCGCGTGATTACGTATACGACAAGCGACCGCCAAGGACCAGTGAATGCGCGGATTGCAATGGATGTTATTCCAATTATGAGTCGTCATCTGCAAAACATCGGCAAGGTAGAGAAGATTGACTTGTTTTTGTACAGTAGCGGAGGGGACACCATGGTGCCGTGGCGTCTTGTTTCCATGATCCGAGAATTTTGCGATTCGTTTGCGGTACTCGTGCCATATAAAGCGCATAGCGCCGCGACAATGGTTGCTCTTGGCGCGGATGAGATTGTCATGACAAACATGGGCGAACTATCTCCGATTGATCCTTCAACATCAAACGTATTTAACCCTACGGATCCGCAAAATCCTCAAAGCAAGATTCCAATTTCTGTTGAAGACGTGATGGCGTATTTTGATCTCGTAAAAAATAAATTCGGCATTAAGACAGACGCGGATTTAACGCAGGCGTTTAGCAAGTTTATTGAAAGCAACCCGCAAATCCATCCGCTTGCGCTTGGAAACGTCAACCGTATTCACAATCTCATTCGCATCCTCGCAAAGCGTCTCTTAAAAAGTCATCGTGCGCCTTTAAGAGACGATGAGATAGAGAAGATCGTTGACTATTTCACGGAAAAACTTTACTCGCATCAGTATTTTATCGGACGCAAAGAAGCGCGAGAAGATTTAGGGTTGCGAACTGTGATGAACGCTGATGCGGTTCTCACAGAGAGTATTACGAAGTTGTATGATGAATACCGATCAGCGATGAAACTTGATGAAACCGTGTGGAACCCAGAAAACGAACTCGGAACAAACGCGGTGCAAAACAAAAAGGATTACTCAATTGCCTTTATAGAAAGCCGAGATGTGAGCAATCAGTTTCAACTGTCAATTGAATATCGCAAACAGCAAGTGCCTGTTATGGCGCAAACTCCCCAAGGCCAAGTCCAAATCGCCCAAGACCAAGTGGCGTGGAGAATTGTGGAGCAGGGGTGGAGGTAAGTAAGTATGCAAAAGATATTGAAAAACAGGGTGATATTGATAGCATGCGCTGTTATTGTAGCTGGTGGTTTTTTTATTACTCTAGCTTACATAAAAACATCCAGTGAGGTCAGAACCCCTTTGTATTTGATTGAAGTAGTTCTCCAGTTTCTTAATATAGCGGTGCTTGGCATGGTTGGCTTGTACTTCATGGGTTTGCAAACCAAGATCAATAACACATTAAAAGGTTTAGAAGATGTTGTTGCAGTAACTGTTTTATGGGAAACTGGAACTGATAAGGTGAATATTTTGAACGTTGGCAAAGTTATACTATACCTTAATAAATACGATATTGGAAAAAATACCGAGATATTCAGTAGGTCATTATTGATACCAGCATCTGGTCTAATTAGGATCTCGCTCCATGATTTACCGGTAGGGGAAATGGATATGCAGTTATATTTAACAGATGATTTCAAACGTAAGTATAAGTTTGAAGGAAAGATTTTAGTAGAAGAAATAGAGCAACCGTATGTATTACTACTTGGGCAGACGGCGAATCTTTTACAAGGTGATGGGACAGTTACATCTGGTGTAGCTCCAGTTCAAAATAAAAAAGTAAAAGTTTTAGCAATACACCCATACAAAACAGAGCAATACGACTGGAAGTTATAGAACTATGTGTTAAAATGAAACCCGAAATCATCACAACAAAAATCTCACCACTTTATGAAAAACGATAACAAACAAATTACAATTTTTGAAGGTAAAAGAATTCGTCGCCACTGGGATAAAAAACAAGAAAAGTGGTATTTTTCAGTGGTTGATATTATTCAGGCGTTAATTCAGCAAGCAGATTATCAAACCGCCAGAAAATACTGGAATAAACTCAAAGAAAGGCTAAAAAAAGAAGGGAACGAGTCGGTGTCAAATTGTCACCAACTGAAATTTGAAGCCGCTGATGGCAAATATTACGCAACCGATGCCGCAGATGTAGAGACATTATTGCGTCTCATTCAATCAGTGCCAAGTCCAAAAGCCGAACCGATAAAACTCTGGTTGGCTCGTGTTGGTTATGAAAGAATGCAAGAAATCATTGATCCGGAAAAATCCGTCAATCGGGCTAGAACAAATTGGCAAAGATTGGGCAGGAGCGGAAAATGGATTCAACAGCGAATGATGGGGCAGGAAACCAGGAACAAGCTTACCGATTATTGGAAAGAGCACGATGTTAAAGAACAGGACGAATACGCGATTTTAACTAATATAATCCATCAGGAATGGAGCGATGTGTCGGTAAAACAACACAAGGAGCTGAAAAATTTGAAAACGGAAAATTTGCGTGATCATATGACAGAAGCGGAATTGATTTTTACCGCGCTTGCGGAATTGTCTACTCGCCAAATTGCGGAAACGGAACAAGTCCGAGGCCTTGAAAAAAATAAAATGCCGGCGCAGAAAGGCGGACAAATCGCCAAAAACGCGCGGTTGGAGTTAGAACAAAAAACCGGCAGGCGGGTAGTAAGCAAGGAGAACTTTAAACTACCAGAAGGCAAAAAATCGAAAAGGTTAAGATGATTTTAATTTCTCGCGAAACAATGAACCATCACAATCAACACTTTGGCGATAGAAAGAAGCGTGTGCCTGTCTTCATTTTTTTGTTTGTCATGACAGCTATCCTCACCGGCTGTCAACACGAAAAAAGTGCTGTAAATACGCCACCTATCATAGAAGTACCCAATCAGTCCACGACTTCAACACCAACCACCGCTCTTCCAGACCTCCAACCGGAACAGCCTCCTATTGTAGCAGAGAAGAAGGTGTACACCACCGTGGATTTTTCCGAGTACAATTCCGACTATCAATTCAAAGCCATCATCCCGCCGAACTACCAGGTAGAATATGTGAATGTAATTGAGTCCATTAACATTTACGATCCACAAGCAGAGGGCGGCGTGCCACGAGATCAACCACAAATTTTTATACGCAAGTTTAGCGCGAGCACTTTCCTTACTTTAAACACGGTTGATATTTTTTCACGCGAGGAGCGTATGGTGGGGAGGCACGAGGCGGTTTTATATGATATTCAAAAGAAGCAGAGCGTGGCGGATTTTCCCGATCAGCCAAAGTGGCGAAACGAACGGCATAAGGTGCTGGATATTCGTTATACAGAAATAAATCCGAGCATATTTTTTGTCTTCGCGTATAACCCAGCCTTTGGAGACGTCGAATTTCAGCGATTCATAGATAGCCTTATTTTTTACAACGATCGCGAAAGTTTCCACTCGCCGCTTGATCCGCCAGAAAACCGCGTCACCAAAAAGCCGTTTGGCATTTATGTTACGCTCGAAAATTCTCCAGTACAGCCGGAAAAGTTTACCGGCTATCATACGGGCACGGATTTTGAAATAAATGAGTACGAGTTACTGCCTGATATTCCGGTACTCGCCATCTGCGGAGGCGTTATCAAAGAGAGAAAACGCGTAAATGGCTATGGCGGAGTTGTTATACAAGAGTGTATATTTGAAAACCAACCTGTGCATGTCTTGTACGGCCATGTATCTTTAGATGACGCAGATGTTGGCGCGTACATACCGCCCGGGAGAATCATCGCAAAACTTGGACGCGACAAAAGCGAAGAAACCGACGGCGAGCGAAAGCATTTGCATTTGGGGATTGTCAAGGGGACGAAGGTTGACTTACGCGGTTACATGAGCGATAAAGCCGAACTTGATATGTGGCTTGACTTTGGCGAGTTTGTACCGTTATAAGTGCCGCATGAGCGGCTTTAGCTTCAATCATAATTTGGGCGTGTTGCGCAATAGCTCATTTTGGCAAAGCGTAAAATTTTTTTGGTTTGTTTAAGCCATAAAATTTTTACCAAATTGTCCAAAATTGCATTTCGCAACAGTCCCCTAAAGGCAAGAAAACAGCCAAGATCATCCCTTTACAAAGCTTTGCCGGAAGTATAGAATTGAGCATAGAAGAATTAAATTCAGACATCCTTGGACCAATGGAATGATTGAGCGGTTCAACGGAAAGATTAAAAAGAACGTGTTGAGAAAATATCTTTTTAGTGATGTGGGCGATCTTAAAGAAAAACTCGCTGAATATATCAACGACTACAATTTTACAATCAGACTTAAATGGTTAGGATATAAAACCACGGTCGACTACCTAAAAACTAACTTTAATTATACTATACAACGTATCGTTATCTAACACTTGAACAGCCACTTTTAGTGTCTTGACAAACCAGACCACCTTATTATCTAACATTTACCAATCCCATTCCTTGTGATAGGATGTTTCTAAAAATGAACATTTTATTCTTGGATTGTGACCTCTATTCGAATATGGAAAAAAATGGAATACATTTACAAACCAAGAAGTTTTTACAGCAGATACTCCAACGAAACAAGATGAGAAAGGAGAAGCAGTATTACCACAAGCGGTTGTGGGACAGAAAGGAGAGGAACCTACAGCGCCAAAAGTCAAAGAATTAACCAGTCAGGAAAAAGAAAGGGTTGCTGAATTGGAAGAAATTCGCATGAGAGCAGTTGAGTATTATGGGAAACTTGGAATTCGCCCGGAAGAAATTGAGGTTGCAGATCATACAGGGTCTACATATAGGATTGAATTTTTCGGGGCGATTTCTATACAATATCCGTATCGCGCACATTCCTATGCTTACTCAGAGAATCACAAATGGGACAATTACACCACAAATGCCGTTCGTGTTCCAGGAGGGTACGGGGGATTCCATTACTTTAGGTTCAAAAGGGTCCAAAGGAAACATGAATTTGTAGTGATTAAGTGTTTTAAGAGTTATGGAAATGAAGGAGGAATGTTTGCAAAAGATTTTACCACGGGGCGTCTCATAAGAGGAAAGGAAGTATTTGCATTGTGGGAAGATGGATCACAGGAGATACAGATTCCTAAGAATCCTGAACCGCGTCAAGAGTGGGGTGAATATGATGTGGGGTACATATCCGCTTTGCCACCGCGACTCAAATTAAAGCAAGATTTAAAGCCGGTTGCCCAGTCGGAAAAAAAAATTACACAACCTCTTAAGAAGCGCGGGTCTACTAAACGCCAAAAGAGAGAATTAGTGGAGCAACAATTAGTTAAAGACTATATAGACAGGGAGTAAGTATGCGCTTGGAAGAGAGGAGTGATTTAGAATTACATCGTGGCACAACGACAGAGCTGATAATATGAAGAGGAAGAAGGTATTCTCACGGAGGGGTAAAATCATACCCTAGATTGACATTTACTTGAGAGTTTTGGTTAATGCCTATGCCCGAAATTATTACTACAAAAATTGATAGAGCAGAGTTAAAGCGGCATGTTGAGGAAATTTTTGGCGACATGGTGAAGTTTGTGGTTGATATTGAAAAGGGGATACTCGCGCTTGGAGGCGAGATGCACGCGGAGTAGTGAGGAGTTGTTGCTGAAAGAAGGATAGCGGCAAGAGAATTTATGGGGCGCGAATTTGTATCCGTTTCGAGATGGTGAAGAGCGGATTGAGTACACGTCGCTCATTAACATTCGTCCAAGCGCGGGAAACCGCGGCATGGAAATTCAAGATGAAGCAATAAAACACAAAGTAAAAGAAGCCGCAGAGCGTCTGCTTTTTTCACCTGAAGATCGCTTATGACGCCGCATCACAAAACCTTAACTGTAGAGAAATTTGAAACACGAAGAAGATCAAAAACGCTGTATTGAACGCGCATACGAGCTTGTTGATCTAACGGTTGCCGACCCCAAGTGGCGCGGGCGAAGCAAGGAGCTTCTGCGAATTCGCGAGATGTTAGGCGAGGAGTATATTGGACGCATTGATCTTCGCAAAATTGAACAATACTACGCGTACTGCCTTGATTTTGCGAAGGCGAATGTGAAATATGAGTTAGAATGACCAAACACATCCCCAAAAAATGGAACATCCTCGTTTTAGGCGCGGCAACGATTGCAACGGCCGTCTATTTCATTTATTCAAACAGAGTTCGTTTAATAGACGAGACTGTGTTCTGGAATTTTAATTCCTGCTCGACAGGCGCAAAAGAATTATTGGCTGATATAAAAAGCGCAAACTATTGTGAAACCCATGGCGAATGCGTTACGCTTGACGAGTCGGCAGTCCATTGCATAAATTTTGTGAACACAAACGAACGCGCAGTGCTTGAAAATAAAATAGCTTCTCTTGTCGGCAGATGTCCGGGGATGGACAAAGCATGCCCGGATTTTGGAGGCGAGCCATATCTTGCCTGCCGTTCCAACAAATGCGAACAAGCAGAAAGAGGCGAGGAGCGAGTTATTGCGCAAACAGATGAAAATGAATACCACCTATTGGAGAAAATTTTTATAACAATAACTAATGATTTACTGGTGCCTATTCAAATCGTAGACGATGCAACCGCAGATCCTGCATTTGTTAGGTTGGAGCAAAAAACAGACGCGTGGCGCGATGTCTATGAAGATATCAAAACACCGCCTTCTTCTCTTTTACTATACAAAGAACTTAAACCAAGGGAAAGCTATGCCTATGTGTGGAGTCCATATTTTGCATACGGTCAAAGCCCAATCCTCAAACTTGTTCCGGGGATATATCGTTTCACGTTCTTTTTAGATGGGGAAAAAAATTTGCGCCTCCAAACAAATGAATTTACGATTACAGACAAAAGAGGCGGATTTCAAATGGAAAATCTTTGTGACAAAGATGCCGACTGCGTTTTAAGTTCTACCGATTGTTGCCCCACGTGCAATGCTGACGCAGTTACTATTTGGGAAGCGGAAAGAAGAAAGAATGATCAGTTTTGTGATACAAAAGATTATAAATGTATTCAACTTCAATGCCCTTACGAACGGACAATAGCGCGATGCCTCACTAATCAATGCGTCAAAACCTATGAGATTACCGGGCAGGTGATAGAAACCGAAGCCGTTCTTCCTTCAAAAATTAGACTAAAATATGAAGATGGAGATGCAGGCACGCAGAGGACATGCAATGAACTCAATCGCGTTAAAATCAAAGAAGCGGTTTTTGGCGGTCCAGAACGAGAATTTGTTTTCAAAAAAGATAATCGCTTTTTTATCAAGGAAGGGAGTTGCTATTCGCTTGAATATCAAAAAACAGAAGACATATGCGAAGGCGATGTGATTATCGGCTTGCAAGAAAAGCCGTGTGTGGAAGTTTCTCTAGACAAAAGTGAATATCAATGGAATGACGAGATTGAAATAAAAGTTGCCAATAATAGCGGCACAACATATTGGTATGATAATTCAGATGGATTGGGGCATAAACTCATATTGCTTACGCTTTATGTAGATAAATTGCCAATATCGCTTGCATCAGAAGGCAATATCGCGATACCCAAGGAGTTGTTTCCCGGAAGCGCGATACGATTGCCTGTGTTGCAAATTAAGAAAATTTTACCATCTTTATTATCGGACAAAGAAAGAAACACATTTTTCCTTAAATTTATCTATGCGTTAGATACATGGGATACGCCCGAAATTCCAAGCGCAATTAACCAATACGCGCGTACAAATGAGTTTACCATTAACCTTGAAGACGCGCCGCGATACTATTCTGACAATGCCTATTGCAAATCAAACAGCGATTGTCAGCCTGTGCTGTGCAACAAGGGCGGTTTTGGCGTTGAACATAGTTGTTTAAATCAGAATGCCCCACCGTGCTATGACTCGCGCATCATGGAGCCAGTGCTTGGAGAACCTCGTCCGCCGATTGAGTGCGTGTGCGTCCAAAACAAGTGCGAGGAAAAACAAGTCGTGCCAATTTCAGTTTCAACTGACAAAGATGAATATATCAAAGGAGAAAAAGTTACTATATCAATCGCTAATCTCACGAACAAATCCCAACCGATCCATTATCCCTATTACAGCATTACTTTTAATGACCCAGAAGACGGAAAAACAAGATTGCTTGATCTCGGGGACTGCGAATCCTGTAGCACTCCCTGTTCGCCCTTGCCATCGCTTACGTTGCAGCCAAGGGAGATAAAAAAATTTACATGGGATCAAAAGTCCTCTTATTGCGATAATGGCGCGCGAAAAACAAAACAAGCGCCAGGTAATTTTTACCACGCCGCCTCATATACTGATTTTCCCAAAGGAACAGTATATACCGTTGCATCAGACCAATTTTCTGTTGTTTCTAACGTTGTTATTACTCCATCTCGCAATGAATATACACGGGGCGAGGAGCTGACGTTCACTGTTTCTAATAATTCCGACGAGAATGTGTGGCTTCGTTTTTCTGGCAATCCTTCGTATTTAGATCCAAACGCGGGGTTTCTTGAAATGTGGGACGCGGAAAGAGAATCTTGGGATATTGCATGGGAGGCGCACATTTTTTCAACCGCAAGCTATGAAGATCAGAAAGTCGCGCCACAGAGAGCGCGGCAGTATTATCTTCCTCTTTTTACTTTTGATCCGGGCACATACCGGATTGGCATGTATGTCAATTTTACAATTATTCCGGAAACAGTAGCATCAGGAACCGGGCAATCGCCGCATTCTAAACCTTTTACGATAAAGGAGAAGAAAAGCATCGTGACAGATCATTTCATTATTTTTCATCACGCCGATGATCTGCAAAAAGCGGCATCCATAGGACAAGAAGCAGAAAATGCGTTTTCTTCAATTATCCAAGATATTCCCGTAGACAAAGAGCGGTACCAAGAAGATTGGAAAGTGAAGCTCTACGTGTACCCTGATAAAAGTCTCTATAGCCGGGTAACCATGCGTCCTTCATGGTCAAATGGGTCCGTGAGCTATCGCAAACGAATGCTCCACTTGCCGCAAGCGGTGGCAGAGGACTATGCTATCGGGCATGAACTCACGCATCTCATGCATTCGGATTTGTACGGCGGATATTCTTTTTGGAAAAATGTGCCTGAATGGGTAACCGAGGGGCTTGCGATGTATGAAGAAGAAAAGATTGACGACGTGTATGTGCGAAGCGCATTAGCGCCGTATCTCGCTGTATTTAAAAACGGCGACTATTATTCCCTTGAGGAACTAACTGACAAAAGCAGTGTTGAAGGAATTTCAGAAAATGTGCGTTTTTGGTATGCGGAGGGGTGGAGCATTGCCAAATTTTTAATCCAGACGCACGGCATGGAAAAATTTTTGGCGTTTGGAAAATATTTAGGCGAGAATATGAATCTTGAAAAAAGCGTGCCCGCGTATCCGCTTAATGAAGCCTTGCAAGAAGTTTATAATGGCAGTTTTGCGTCCACAGGCGATCTTCTTGAGCAATGGCTAAAACAATTGCCGCTCAAAACATAGACGTGAGTGAGTTAAAATATCTCGCGCAGAATAGGTGTATGATATAATAACGCCGTATGAATTTTGTTCCACCAAAGCTTAATCGTTACTTTTGGGACGCCAACCCTAAAAATTTCACTCACAAGCACGCGCGGTTGCGGCGTTTAATTGAAGCGTGGTAGAATCATGGTATGGGGGGAAAGAATTTTGCCGGAAAAAAATGTTTACCGTGCGAAGGGGGAGTGAAGCCGCTTGAAGGCGCGGAAGATAAAGAGCAACTCACTGCCGATTATGGGTTTACCGAGGCAAACGGCCCGCCTGCGTCCAAACCATGAGCACAAGATTACTTAGTTTTATTAAGGTATTAAAAGCTATGAAAAAAACGATATTTCTAATAGGATTTTTGAGTTTACTGTTGGCGCCGTACAAATTTGTTTTTGCTTGCCGATGCGTTCAGCCGGGTGCGCCAAAAGAAGAACTGCAAACAGCAACGGCGGTGTTTTCGGGCACCGTTGTAGACATAGATAAAAAGAAAGTATCAGTGGGGCAGGGATTTTTTGAGGATTCTTATACGGCAACTTTTGATGTGGAAATGGCATGGAAAGGAGTGTCCAAAAAGACAATTACCGTCAATGCCGGCATTCAAGGCGGAATGTGCGGATACCCCTTTGAAGAAAAGGAGAGCTACATAGTTTATGCACATGGCGCGGACGAGAACGGGCTTTTAACAAGCCTCTGCACAAGGACAAACAAGCTTATATATGCTTATGAGGACTTGAAAGAGTTAGGAGAGGGTCAAGCCGAGCTTGTGCAAAATACTGTACCAGAGCTTCCAGCCCACATTCAATTTACAAGTGCAACCTGTGGATAAAAATTTTTGATGTTTGAACGTAACGACCTTTGATATAGTTTGTTCATTTCCTCTTTGTACGCCTCGTTTGGTGTTTGGTATCCCAAGCATTTCATCGGACGATTATTGATCAATCTTTCAACTTGCCTAATTCGCGCGTTGGAGACAGTATCGAGATCAACGCCGCGGGGCAAGTAGAATCTCACGAGTCCGTTTCTGTTTTCATTGGTTCCTCTCTGCCAAGACGCGTATGTCTTGGCAAAGTAGAATTTCATCCCAATGGCGGCAGTAACGGTCTCGTGAGCGGCGGCTTCCAATCCGTTGTCGTAGGTCATTGTTCGCCGCGCTTCTGAGGGGAACGCGCGGTAACGGCGGATGGTTGAACGCGCTTTTGCCTGTGCAGTCAGATCGCGCGGCCTAAATATCATCACCTTGCGTGTTTTGCGTTCAACGGCGGTGGAGAGCGCTCGGCGGTGCCGATTGTATACAATGTTATCGCCCTCCCAATGACCGAATTGTCTCCGTTTTTCCACTAGTACAGGGCGTTTTTCAATATCAATCCGATGAGGGATACGATTGTCCTTCCAATGTCTTCTTCCGTTCTTTTTCCGCCTAATACGATGAGCGCGGCGTAAATACTGGCGCATGTTCTGTTTCCGGCCTTCAAGGCTGTATATGAACTGGTAGATACTTTCTTGATTCAAGTATGGTTTGCGTTTTCTCTGTAATCGCCCCGCGATGAGGTCCGGAGACCAACCGCGTTTCAGGAGCCGAATGATTTTTTTCTTGAGTACTGGTTGTTTGACCACATATCGTATCTTCCGTCCCCTTGCTTTCCGCTTGCCCGCCTTTCGCTCCGCGGTGTCCGGAAGATACTGCTTGAGTTTAAGATGCTGGTTCCTTCGCAGTTCTCTGCCGATGGTTGATTTGTTTCTGCCGAGTCTTTCGGCAATGTCGCTGTTTGTTATTCCTTTCTGCTTCAGCTGATAGATTTTTTCACGCTCTTTTTGCCCAAGTTGTTTATATGATTTGTTGTGCATATACTTTGAGTATACTGCTCAAAGTTGCACTTCTAAATTGATTTTACCAATTCAATAAATTTTAAAAATTAAAGAATTGTGCCTAATTTTTCTCCGCTATCACTACGAAGAATAAAAAATGTTTTTTTACATCCGATAACAGCGTGTATCTGGTTCGGTAGATTTGACGCAATTAAATTTCGGGTCTTCTCCCAAACATGTGGGTAAATTAGTGTGGAAATCCCACCTATGACGGCTTATTGCCTAAACAATTCTTATGCCTAATTCAATATCTCAACCAGTCAATCAAACCAAGCGCACTCATCTAAAGACATGGCAGTGGATAATACCACTCATTCTCCTTGCCACCTTAGTCGGCGGATATTTTGTGTATCAAAATTATTTTTTGCAAAAAACAACGCGCGAAATACCAGCCTCTGCGCCAGCGGCAAACCAAAGCACAGAAGCGCCTGAAGCCGTCAAGGAAGACGATTTTTGGAAAGCTATTAGAGACATAGCTTCCATAGTCATCGAATCGCGGGATCAAGCGTGTGAGACATCGGTCGATTGCGCTTTTGTCTCTACCTCGTGCGGCGATTGCGGAGGCGATACGGTGAATTTGCTCTACACGGAGAAATATGCGCAACTATTGGATAACGAGTGCCCCAACCCTCCTGTTTACGCATGCGACTGGGATTATAGGGATAAGTTCAAAATAGATTGCGTGAATTCTCTGTGTGTGTTTGTTCCAAAAAACGGCGATGCGTCTAAAATCATCACCGCGCAAGGAAACATACAGCCCTTGGAAGGTTCCATTTGGCAGTATGGCACGCATACTTTATTAGATGAAGATGGAGACATTCTCTACGCACTATCAAGCGATGCAGTGACTTTAGATGATTACAATAGGAAAAAAGTTGAGGTGCAGGGCTCTCTCAAAGAAGGCTATCCGGTAGACGGCGGCCCTCCTTATATAGAAGTGGATACGGTAAGAGAAGCGAATTAACCGAGCCAATGAATGGACACTTTTTTAAAGAAAAGAACAGTACTATACCTATTGTCTTGATTTTGCGAGGGGGAGCCGCACGTAAAACGTCGTCCCATGCCCGAGTTCGCTTTCAAACCATAGTTCTCCCTTGTGCGCCCGGATAATCGGGCGGGCGACGTATAGCCCAAGCCCAGAACTTGCCGGTTGCATGTTAATAGCGTTTTTACTGCGATAATATTGCAGATAAATTTTTTCCGCATCTATTTTTTTGATTCCGATGCCGGTATCAGAAATTGCAATGAGCGCGGTTTCCCCCTCATCGGTAAGAGTAATTTTTATTGATCCATTTTCTGGTGTATATGCAATCGCATTTGATATAATATGCCGTATCGCATCTGCAAGCATTTGTTTATCTCCGACAACTGCTGGAAAGTTATTTGTCCCACTGTATAAAATTTCAAGCCCTTTTTCTTTAATGCGAATTTTGTAATGCTTGAGAATTCCTTGAATAATATTATGACTTGAGACTTTTCGTTTTTTGAGTTTAAGAGCGCGTGGATTGATTTTTAGAACTCCTAAGAAGTCATCAATTATCTCAATCATATTTTGCGCGGCTTGATACGCGTCGTTTAGCATCTCTTTCGTCTTTTGAGACTGATTGCAGACGGGATCATTTCGCAGATCTCCTATGGTCCAGACAATAACAGTGAGCGGCGTGCGGAGTTGATGGCGAACTACAGAAAGAAACTGCGCTTCGCGTTTACTCATTTGGTGAAGTCGGGCGAGCTCTCGCTCCTTTCGTTTTATATCTTTCGCGAGCGTGATATAGGTTGAAGAAGTTGTAGGCAACATAAACGCAAGTATAATCTATTATTGGCTTTTATGCAAAATAAATCCCCCGCAAGCGCGCGAGGGATTTTGTTTGTTAAACGTTTATTTTACTCTACTCTCTAAAGTTCTGTTTCAATGTTCAATTCATCAGGCAATACGGTATCATCTTCAGCGTTCAGTTCAATATCCAATTCCCGCAACGCAGATTCATCATTGATTGAAGTAGTAGTATCTGGCGTTATTGAAGGAGGAGGCGTTGTCGGAGCAGTCGTTGCAGGTTGCTCATCTATTGGAGCTATCGCATATTTTTGTTTTCTTACGGCAACAAGAAGAGCGATTATAATGATGATAATGACAATACCGATAACAGCATTTTTATTTTTCATTGGTTCTATAAATGTTCTCATATACGAAGTATCTGCGTTTTTTGCAAATACTTCTTTAATGAGACGCGTAATTAGTTGGTTGTTGTTTTTGCTGATTTAAGTAATTGGATTCCTTCTTTCATGCTTTGTCGCGCATCTACAAGCGTTTTATATACTTCGGTCATTTTGCTCTTAAAATTTTTGGCAACGGCCAAAGGGTCTTCCGCATTTTCAAGTTGATCAAGCATTGTTTTCGCCTCGCTTACAGAAGCGCGCGCAAGAGCGATTTTTTCTGTTGCCGCTTGTAGGGAAGCAGTCGCCAGGGTTATATCAATTTCCTTCTCTTGCATTTTTTGCGTGAGGTCAGTTGCCTTTATATTTAATTTTTCTAGTTTATCAATGCGAATCGTCGCGCGTTCTATAATATTTTGTCCGCGAAGTTTCGCGCGGGTTATGCGCGTCGCCTTTCGGTCCTCATTTTTAAGATCTCTTGCTTCTTCACGGCCTTGTTGGATTTCTTTTCTATCTTCAGCATTTGGCGCAGTTTGTTGCGCATTAACTCCTCCGACGAATAACATCGCCACCATCGCCGCAACGAATGTAAATGTTGCCGCAACGATAAGAATTTTTGTGTATTTCATGATTCTTGAATAATGTCTCAAATATGTAATCAAAGATCCTTAATTTTTGACCACTATACACAAGACCATTAAATTTTTGCTATTATAAGTTATTGGCATAGAACCGTCAAGTATGATATATTTAGATAGAATGATTTTTTTATGATTGTTACTCGTTTCGCTCCATCTCCAACAGGGGAGCCGCACATCGGCAATATAAGAACCGCGCTTTTTGCATGGATGTTTGCAAAAAAGAACGGCGGCGAATTTTTTGTTCGTATTGAAGACACTGACAAATCAAGAGAAATTCCCGGAGCGGTTCAGGCGATTGTAGAATCGTTAGAATGGCTTGGATTGAACTATGATAAGAATTTAATTTTTCAAAGCGAGCGGTTGAAAATTTATAAAAGCTATGCCGACAAACTTGTGAAAAGCGGGTGGGCTTATACCTGTACATGTTCAGAAGAAAGATTGGCACAATTACGAGAAGAGCAGATCAAAAGAAAAGAGCCGCCGATGTACGACGGTAATTGCAGAAATAAAAATATATTTAGAAATGCCGGGACAAAGAATTGCGTGGTTCGCCTCAAGATTCCAAAAGACGGCGCAACAGAATTTACCGATATTGTCCGCGGCGCTGTTCGGTTTGAAAATAAACTTATTGATGATCAGGTGATTCTGAAGTCCGACGGCTATCCAACATATCATTTGGCAAATGTTGTTGACGATTATGAGATGGTGGTTACTCACGTTATTCGCGGAGAAGATTGGCTTTCCTCAACACCGAAACATCTGCTGATTTATAAATATCTCGGACTTCAGCCGCCAGTTTTTGCTCATCTTCCCATGATTTTAGGGAAAGATAAAAGCAAACTTTCTAAACGCCACGGCGCAATGCCTGTTTTGGAGTATAAGCGCGCAGGTTTTCTCGCTGACGCTTTTTTAAATTATATTGCGCTTTTGGGCTGGCATCCGGTTGAAAATCCTGACTGCCGAGAGGCAGGTCGCGAAATGTTAAGCCGGAAGGAAATAATAGAGCAATTCTCTTTAGAACGTGTGCAAAAATCCGGGGCCGTGTTTGATCCGGAAAAATTAACATGGATGAACGGGATGTACATGAGAAAACTTTCCCGCGCCGAACTTTTTGAAATCCTGCAAAGATTCGGAGCGCAATATGACGAATCAGCCAAATTTGTATTAGAGAAGATTCCGGAAAAAAATATGGATCGCGCCATCGGGCTTGTGCAGGAGCGCATGCGCACCTTAATGGATTTCGCCCCGCTCGCGCGCTTTATTATTGATCTGCCGGAGTATGATGCGGACATGCTTATATATAAGTCCGCCGATCTCACTCTCGCGCGACAGGCTCTCACTGCCCTTAAAAAAATTTTGGAGGTCATTCCGGAACAAAATTTTACCAGTGATCGCATAGAAAACGATGTCTCAAGCCTTATTACAGAGGAAAAACTCTCAATCGGAGCTGTATTTCATCCTCTGCGCATTGCCTTAACTGGACTTAAGGATTCACCAGGTCCGGTTGAAACTGCTACTGCACTAGGGAAAGCCGAATCGCTTCGCCGAATCACACATGCATTGCAAAAAATTCGCTGATATTTTATACTTTTTTTGTGCCCGCATATCGCCCCAAACTTGTCTATTTTTTTTATCCGTTCCTTATTGGAAGTCTGTTTTTAGTTTTTTTTGCCGCGAGCAACGCATATCAATTGCCTATTTTAGAGATCGGAGGCGAGGATGATGCGGAAAACAATTCCATTACTGAATTGAATCAGGATTTAAAAACACGCCGTGAAGCGGTTGATGCGCTTAAACTACAGGCAGAGGAATACAGGGGAAAGGTGATTGCGCATAGAAATGAGGCCTTCACGCTGAAAAATCAGCTTCTTATTCTTGACGCGCAAATTGCAAAAATCAGCGTTGAAATTCAAACCAAAGAACAGGAGATTGAAATTACAAAACTTGATATTCGCGGAATTGAACTGCGCATTGAACAATTAAAAAAAATAATCGGCAGGCAAAAGGAACGAATCGCGGACATTCTGCGCATCGTCTACCAAAATCAGGAAAAAAGCGAGCTGGAAATTCTCCTTTTGAATGATTCTCTTTCGGACTTCTTTAATCATGCGCAGTATATTGAAAATCTTCATGACGGTTTGCATAAACAACTTATTGAGTTAAAATCCGCAAACGAAGAACTTGAGAGCGAAGAAGTTTCTATAAAAGCGAAACAGGATGCTTTGGAACGGCAGAAAAAATCGTTTGAAGATCAGCAATATGGTCTTAAAGATCAGGAAAGAGTAAAAACGCAACTTTTGGAGGAAACTCGCGAGAGTGAAAATACGTTCAGGACTTTACTGCAGGAGTTGAAGTCGCAGGAAGAATCGGTTAATGAGGAAATTATCTTACTTGAAAAAACGATACGAAAAAAACTTGAAGACGAAGATGCCGCGAAAAAGTTAGAACAAGCAAAGGGCGAATTACTTTCCTGGCCTGTGCCGAAAAATACAATCACTGCGTATTTTCATGATCCGTCATATCCATACAGATATGTGTTTGAGCACCCGGCAATTGACATCCGCGCTCCTCATAGAACCACTGTTGCCGCTTCCGCAAGCGGATACGTCGCAAAAACTCGGAAAGACCCGAATTGCGACGGTCGCTATTCCTATATTATGATTATTCACGCGAACGGACTTTCAACTGTGTACGGACATGTAAATGAAATAGATGTTGAAGAGGGGCGGTTTGTTCTCCAAGGACAGGCAATCGGGCGAAGCGGAGGAATGCCCGGCACATGCGGCTCCGGACGTCTCACAACCGGGCCTCACATGCATTTTGAAGTGCGGTTGAACGGAATACCTGTTGATCCGCTTTTATATTTGCCGTAAATATGTACGACTTTGCCATTATCGGAGGAGGTCCTACTGGATACGCGGCGGCTATGTACGCCGGACGCTTAAATTTGAAAACGATTATTTTTACAGGCGCGCCCGGCGGACTTATTATTACCACGGATTTTGTTGATAACTATCCCGGATTCAAGCACATAAGCGGATACGATCTTTTCAGTAATGTTCAGGAGCACGCCCGTTCTTACGAGATTACCGAGATTTCCGCAGAAGCAACTTCAGTACGCTCAAATGATCGTGGAGCATTTATTATTCAGACAAAAAAAGATTCGCACGAAACTAAAACAGTTCTATTTGCAACCGGCGCGTCGCATCGTAAAATTACTGTTCCCGGAGCCGCGGAATTTGAAAACAAAGGCATACACTATTGCGCGCTCTGCGACGGGTTCGCGTATAAAGGTAAAATAGTTGCAATTGTTGGAGGAGCTGATTCGGCGGCCAAAGAATCGCTTGAACTTGCGCAAAATGCTGAAATCGTGTATATCCTTTGCCGTGGTAGCGCTCTTCGCGGCGAACCTGTAAATGTTACGCGAGTTCATCAGAATAAAAAAATCAAACTCGTAACAAACATTAATCCTGTAAAAATTATCGGGAAAGAACGCGTTGAAGGAGTTGAACTTGATCGTCCTTACGAAGGGAGCGCGATTCTTAAAGTTCAGGGAATTTTTGTTGCGATAGGACACATTCCGCAATCAGAATTATCGTTACAGCTTGGCGTTTTACGGAATGAAAAAAAGGAGATTGTCATTAACCGTTTTACTGAAACCAATGTCCATGGCGTGTATGCCGCTGGCGACGTATCTGATACTCCTTTCAAACAAATGATAATCGGTTGCGCCGAGGGCGTGATGGCGGCGTATCGGGCGTATGAGCATCTCGCAAAAGCAATATGAATATCAAGGATTTTATCAGAGAACGACCATATCTTATGTGGTCAACAAATAATTACGACGCGCTTTCAGAAGACGCGATTCTTGAAGCGGTTTTGAATTACGGCAATTTTAATGATGCGCAAAAGCTATTTTCTCTTTTGGGGATTAAAAAATCAGCCACCATTTTTCACAAGCAAATAAAAAGGAGTAGAGTTAATTATAGCCCGAAGATACAGAATTATTTCACGCTTTATTTTAAGAAATATGCATAAAGAGATTTTAACAGACGCGCAGATTAAACTCTTGCCAATGCTTGAGTCGTTTGCTGAAAATTTTGGGTTAGTCGGCGGAACTGCGATAGCATTGCATATTGGGCACAGGCGGTCAGTTGATTTTGACCTTTTTACGAATCACTCGTTTGACACGTTAAGAATAAAAAAAAAAATTGTGCAGTTTAACCCAATAGAAGGAGTGTTAGTGGACGAAAGCGCGGAGTATTCGGTTGTTGTTCAAGGAGTAAAAGTAACCTTTTTGTACTATCCTTTTAAAATTGAGTTTGGGGAACGTTTTGACGATGTTATACAACTGCCCGATTTAGCAACCTTAGCCGCAATGAAGGCGTATGCTTTAGGAAGACGGGCGAAGTGGAAAGATTATGTGGATATGTATTTTATATTCAAAAAATTTCATGCGTTGAAAGAGGTTGTAAAAAAAGCAGAGCAGATTTTTGCAGTTGATTTTAATGAAAAGTTGTTTCGCGTTCAATTAGCGTATTTTGATGACATGGATTATACGGAAAAAATAATGTATATGCCGGGATTTGAAACGAGCGACGAAACTGTAAAAAAGTCGCTCATTGAGTATAGTTTGGAATACAATGAGTATAAAAAACCATGAACGACAAATACTAGTGGAACCTAAAGAACAAGTATCCGTTCCAAAGCCGCCGCGTATTTTTGAGCTCATCAATTCGCAAGAGCCGTTGCAGAAGAAACTGGAACAGATAACGAGTCAGATCTATACCGATTTTTATACCGCCGCGAGTATGAGCGACCGTGAGAAAGTAGCGCTTGGTTTACTTGGATTATTAGAGTTCGGCAATGATGGACTTGCTGCATTACAGTATGGTATTGCGCAAGATACAGGCGCGTTGGGAGAAACGGCGCGGAAATTAGTTTCTTTTTTGCCAGAAAAGCCCAATGCAGATGAGTTCGCAAAACGAACGGCATTAGAAAAATCACTTGACATTCAACGATATGGGGACATTATTTTTGATGAATGGGAGATGGAAGACGATGAGTTGGCGCATTTGTATAAAATTAACCCTATTCTGCAAAAAAAATTCAGCAATAAAAAAGCATTTCAAGCCGCCTACATCCAGCAGAGAGGTTTAAAACCTGGTATACGGAAGGAAGAAAGATTAGAGCAAGAACGGTTACTGATGCAGGGTGTTCCACCTGGCGAGGCAACCTATCGGTTTATGAAAAAACGGAAAGAAGAAGAGCTGATAAGCGATATTCGTTCATTCGGAAATTATGAAGCATCTTATATTGAGTTGTTAGGGCCTTTAGATGTTTTGCGTTTACGGTCCGAGAAAGAGCCTAAATTTTTATTGGTAGGCGCTGACTGGGGAGCCGGAGAGTTTGTACAGTTTATTGATAAAATAAATCCCAATGGCAAAAAGTATATTATTGATAAAACAAAAATGTATACTTCATTTTTTAAGCACATTCAAAGCCAAGATAAATCTTTGATTACGATAATGGACGGATTGAATCTTGGTTTCAAAAAAGAACAATTTGATTGTGTTTTTATTAATTATCTTTTAGGGGTACTCATAGGGGATAAAAACCAAACTTTTAAAGAAAGCCTGAGATTGCTGTTTACACAGCTTTTTGCTGTTTTGAAAAAAGGCGGAAGTTTGTGCATTGTTGATGAGTATGAATATGCGCATAAATTTTCAAAGGACGAGCTTGTGGAGATTCTGCAAGGCGCTGGTTTTTCCAAAACCAATGATGCTGGATTTCCGCTGTTTTGTTTATTTCAGCACGATAGATTACGCGGGATTATTGACGAGAATGGATTTGGACAGTTTAAAAATATCCCGTTAGTATGCAAAGATAACGATTTTACGTTTCGGTTTTCAAAACCATAACGCGTTATTTAAGGAAACAATATGCCAACCGTCCCAATAGAGATCTCTGCCCGGCATTGCCACCTTTCGCAAACAGACCTTGATATTTTGTTTGGCAAAGGATATGCATTAACTCCGACTAAGCCGTTGTCTCAACGCGCGCAATACGCGGCGCGGGAAGTGGTGGAAGTACAAACACCAAGCAGTTGGGGCTTGCCTCCGCATACGGATTTTACGTTTGGAAAAGCGCCGGATCATAACCAAATCCGCATACTCGGGCCGGTGCGGGAGCACACTCAAGTAGAATTATCATGGAGCGACTGCGTTTCTGCCGGAATTGAACCGCGCGTTTTGGTTTCCGGAGATTGGAAGCGGAGCGCGGGAGGGCTGATTTTGATAGGACCAAATGGCGAAGTAAAATTGGAAAGGGGAGTTATAGTTCCGCAAAGACATATTCATTCTCATACAGATAAGGCGCGTGAATTAGGGCTAAAGCATGGGCAGATAGTTTCAGTAAAAGTTTTAGACGAAGATCAAAAATCCTCATTGTGCCCGATTACATTTCATAACGTTATCATCCGAATCCACCCAACATTTGACTGGCAGATGCATCTTCATACTGATGAAGGTAACGCCGCGGGGATTACAGGAATGGCTAAAGGAGAGATAATGATATGATTCTTTCAATTAACGCCGGTTCAACATCAGTTAAATACCGTCTTTTTTCATCAAAACTCGCGCTTGTCGCAGGCGAGGATTTTCCAGACACTGCGCCGAGCAAAAAATTATTTCACCAGATTGCGCGTTTGCTTGAGAGTCAGTTGAAACAGAATCGTCTAAAAATCGCTCACCGCGTGGTGCATGGTGGTCCGCATTTGCGGCATCCGATGAAAATTACGCCGTATGTCGTAAAAACCATAAAAAATCACGCGCATCTCGCGCCGTTACATAATCCTTTTAACCTTAAAGCAATTGAATTTGCGAGGAGATATTTTCCGAACGCCGCGCATTTTGCAGTTTTTGATACTGGATTTTTTCGCACACTTCCGTTAGTTGCGGAACTTTATCCGATTCCGCTATCATTCTATAAAAAATACGGCATAGAACGATATGGTTTTCACGGCATTGCGCATGCATATTGCGCAGAGATTGCAAAACAGAAACTGAAACTGACGCGCCCGAATCTCATTACGCTTCATCTTGGCGGAGGATCTTCAATCACAGCTGTAAAACGCGCCCGCGCGATTGACACATCAATGGGATATTCGCCTCTTGAAGGTCTCATGATGTGGTCTCGCGCAGGGGATATTGATCCGGGGGTTTTAGTAAGTTCAACCCCGAAAAATTTCGGCGCAAAATTTTGGAACAATGTCCTTAATTATGAATCAGGGTTAAAAGGAATTTCCGGCTGTAGAGATTATCTTGATCTTCTTCACAAACGCGCTCTCGGGCATCATACGGCAAAATTGGCATTTGACATGTTTGTATATCGCATACAAAAATATATCGGCGCATATTATGCGGCGTTAAACGGCAGTGTTGACGCCATTGTTTTTTCCGGCAAAATCGGAGCCGGAGACGCGATTACACGCCGCGCCGTATGCGATGGGCTTCCATTTTTGAAAAATGTCGCGAAATTAGTTGTAGAACCAAACGAAGAATGGATGATGGCGAAACTGGTCCAGAAATTGTGATATATGCTCTACTCTATTCTTCCACAATCTTCAAAATCTTTTTCATTAACAGCTCCGGATCTGCATCCAATTTTACGCAGTCTTCTTTTTCAGCGAGGAATAAGAACCAAAGATGATATTGATGAGTTTCTAAATCCACGATATGAGAATTCAGCCTATGATCCGTTCCAATTTTTGGAAATGAAAAAAGCTGTAGAGCGTCTGCGTAAAGCGGCAGAATTAAATGAGAGGATTATTATTTATGGAGATTATGATGTTGACGGTGTCGCATCTTCAATTCTCATGCTGGAAACTCTTGAAACGCTTTATAAAAAAATCTGTCTGCCGACAAGGCAAGATGACAAAAGAGCTTCAGTAGGCGTATATCTTCCGCATCGCGAGGATGAGGGATATGGGCTTAACCCAAAAGCCGTTTCATATATTAAGGAACACGGCGCGGCTCTGCTTATAACTTGCGATTGCGGCAGTGGAAACAAAGATGAGCTTAGCGATCTTCAAAAAGCAGGTATTGATGTTATTATTCTTGATCACCATGTCGCGCCTTTGGAGCGTCCGCCATCTTTTGCCTTCATCAATCCGAAATTTAAGAATGAAAGATATCCGTATCGCGATCTTTCAGCAGGAGGAGTTGTATTTAAGGTAATTCAGGCGCTTCGTAAGCTTGACTATATAAGTGAATCATTTGAGAAATGGTCGCTTGATTTAGTAGCGCTTTCAACTGTCGCAGACATGATGCCGCTTTTGAAAGAAAATCGGACACTTGTGAAATGGGGGCTTATGGTTTTGAATAAAACCCGCAGAGTTGGCATGCAGGCGCTAATCCGCAGTTCCCGGATTCAAAAAATACTTACAACTTACGACATAAGCTACGCCCTCGCTCCTCGCATTAATTCAGCCGGGCGCCTTGATCACGCAAACGTCGCATTTGATCTTCTGCGCCAGACAAATAAAGAGAGCGCAGAACATGAAGCAATGAATCTCAATCAAACAAATGAAGCGCGGCAGAAACTCACAGAGAAAATTTTAGAAGAGGCAAAAAGGCAGATACAAGAACAATATGAGCGTCATGATCGAACTCTCCTTGCTTATAACCTTAATCAAAAAACATGGCCGATGGGCGTGTTGGGGCTTGTTGCGGGCAAAATCGCAAAAGAATATTATCGCCCGGTTTTTGTAATCGCGCAAACTAATCACGGCATCTCCGGGAGCGGACGTTCTATACCGGCATTTGATCTCACAGCTTTGCTTGACTCTGTGCGCGATCTTTTGGAAAAATACGGCGGGCATCCGCAGGCATGCGGTTTTACGCTCAAAAATATGGATGATCCAGAGGCAACGATCCAGCTTTTCAAGTCAAGAATTGAGGAATATGGCAAGCAGTATTTGAAAGAAAGCGATCTTCTCCCGACTATCACTATTTCCTCTGAACTTGCCTTTTCGGATATTACTTTAGAGTTTATAGAAGATTTGGAACGGCTTGAGCCATATGGCCAGGAAAACACGAAACCGCTTTTTTTGACGCGCAATGTACAAGTTCTTTCGTCTAGAACAATGGGAAAAAAGAATAATCACTGCAAATTGCTTGTTTCAGCGCATGGGGCAAGACATGAAGCTGTAGTCTTTTGCGCTAAAGATCACATAAAAGAAATTACTTCAGGGGACTTCTGCGACATCATCTATAATTTGGAACAAAACGAGTGGAATGGGGAAACAAGGATTCAGCTCATGATACGCGAGCTTGAACGAGTGTAGTTGACTAATACAGAGGATTGACAAACACCTTTTGAACCGTTATACTAGGCATCAATACTTTATAAACAACGAAGAATGGCACAATTTCAGGTTAATCAGAAAGGATTTATTGAAGCAGAAGGCGTGATAGAAGAAGCGCTCCCATCTGCGACTTTTCGTGTAATACTTGATAACGGTCATGAGATACTGGCAAGAATCTCCGGCAAGATGCGGCTCAATCATATTATGCTTGTGCCCGGGGATCGGATTAAGATAGAGATGAGCCAGTACGATTTGACAAAAGGGCGCATAACGTATCGTCTTTAGAATCTATCTTTTCAAAGTAAATTGAGAGCCTTTACAGGCGCGGATTTCTTTTATCAAAATACATATGAAAGTTCAGGCATCTGTTAAAAAACGCTGTGCCCAATGTAAAATCATTCGGCGCGGAAAATATCTCCGCGTCATTTGTCGGGCGAAAAAATCGCATAAACAAAGACAAGGATAACATCTATGGCTCGCATTGCAGGGGTAACCCTTCCAAAACAAAAACGAATTGAAATTGCGCTTACATACATGTACGGCATCGGCATTTCGCGCGCGCGTAAAATTATTCATGAAGCAGGGTTGGATGCGAATAAAAAGGTTAGCGATCTTACAGAACAAGAGGAAAATGCGTTGCGTTTAATTATTGAGAAAAATTATAAAGTTGAAGGCGAACTCCGGCGAGAAATTATGCAAAACATTAAAGTACTGCAAGACATTGGAGCGTATAGAGGTATTCGGCACCGGAGACATCTGCCTGTGCGCGGACAGCGAACCAAAACTAACTCGCGCACTGTGCGCGGCAATGTGCGGAAAACTATGGGTTCTGGAAGATCAAAATCCGGAGATAAAACATAAAAATTTTACCTGCCTATCGGCAGACAGGTTGTATGGCTAAAAAACGAGAAGTCCAATATGGAAGAGTGCATATCAAAGCAACGTATAATAATACGCTGATTACAGTTACTGATCCTCTTGGCAATGCGCTTGCGTGGTCTGGCGCCGGGTTAAAAGGATTCAAAGGTCCGCGGAAAGCAACGCCTTATGCGGCAAGCGTGATTGCAAATGATATTTTACAAAAAATCAAACCTTTTAATATGAAAATGGTTGACGTGTTTGTTCAGGGTATCGGGCACGGACGCGAGTCCGCAATACGAACATTAAACAGCGGAGGGTTGAAAGTCGGATCAATACGAGACGTTACTCCAATTCCGCACAACGGCCCCCGTCAGCCAAAACCGCGGAGAGTGTAATTTACAGCTTTTTAGCTTTTTAGCTTTTTATCAAAACTAAAAAAGTTAAACAGCATAAGTTTTTTCAATGAATATCTCTCTTCCATCGCAGATTGCTATTACCCCATCCACAAAAAATCCGGACTCTGCCAGGGTTGAAATTTACCCTTTGTATCCAGGTTACGGACACACGATCGGAAATGCGTTGCGGCGCGTCTTATTATCTTCTCTGGAAGGAACAGGGATAACTGCCGTGAAGATTGAAAATGCGCAACATGAATTCATGACGCTTCCGCATGTTAAAGAGGAGGTTTTGGAAATAATTTTAAACTTAAAACAACTGTGTCTGAAGATGCACACTGACGGGCCTGAAAAACTCATACTGAATGTCAAGGGGAAAAAAGAGGTTTCCGCATCTGATTTTAAGGCAAACGCGAATGTGGAAATTATGAATAAAGATTTTCATATAGCATCTCTTACACATAAAGACGCCGAACTAGTTATTGAAGCGGTAATTGAAAGAGGGCTCGGGTTTAGCCCGATTGAAGAACGGGAGAAAGATACTGACGTGGGTGTTATTTCCATTGATACAGTTTTCTCGCCTGTCTTATCCATAGGATACACAGTTGAAGATGTCAGAGTCGGAAAGCGGACTGATTATGATAAATTGACGTTTGATATTACAACCAATGGAACGGTCAGTGTGGAACACGCCATACACGAAGCCACAGATATTCTTGCGCAGTACATTTCATTCATCAAAGATAAAACAGAACTGGAAACCAAAACCGAAGAGAAAAATATAGAGGACCAAGAAGTAACAACGGAAAAACCGAAACGCAAACGCGCCGTTAAAACCAAAAAAGTTTAGATTCGGATAACTTATGCGCCATAGAAACAAACCAACTATCAGCTCGCCCTTCCGAAGAAGAGACAACAGCCTTTTCAAAAATTTGGCTGTTTCTTTGATTCTGCATGAAAATGTGAAGACCACCTGCTCGCGAGCGAAAATTGTGCGCGCGCGCGTTGAACGTTTCATTACAAAAGCAAAGCAAGGCAACCTTACAGCCCGCCGCGCTCTTCTCCGATCGCTTGGACGAGAAGGAGCGGTGCGTAAATTGCTGGAAGAACTTGGGCCAAGATATAAAGAACGTAATGGCGGTTATACGCGTATTGTAAAACTGGGAGTCAGAAAAGGTGACGGAGCAGATATTTCACAAATTTCATTTGTATAAACAATGATTCATCTTGACGCCACAAATCAAGCTCTTGGACGGCTTGCATCTCAAATCAGCCAGTATCTTCTCGGCAAACATAAGAGCGAGTTTGTTCCGTATAAAAATGTCGGGGATAAAGTTGAAGTCGCCAATGTTGACATGATAAAAATTACAGGCAACAAACTTGCTCAAAAAGTTTATTATCACCATACATTGTATCCAGGGCACTTGAAACAAACGTCGATGCATAAACTTTTGAAGTCCGATATGCTGAAAAGAGCGGTTTGGAATATGTTGCCAAAAAATAAACTTCGCGAAGAACGCATGAAAAATCTTACCATTAAACTTTAACATGAGCATTGCAAAAAATCTTCCAAAACTTCAAAAAAAGAACAAGTACGATGAAATTTTTACAGATCGCGCTTACACTCACGCGGTCGGACGGCGAAAAAATGCAACCGCGCAAGTGCGTTTGTATGAAGAAGGACGAGGAAGAATTTACGTTAACGAAAAGGAATTCCGCAAATACTTCCCGCATTTTGAAATGCAAAAAATTGTTACTCGTCCGCTTGACATTGTAAAGGAAAAACAAAATCTGGACATATCAGTGAAAGTTTCGGGCGGCGGATTTCGTGGGCAAGCCGATGCATCGTCTCTTGCAATCGCGCGCGTAATTGCGAAGTGGAAGCCTGAATATCGTGAAAAATTAGCAAAAGAAGAACTCTTAAAAACCGATGCTCGCGTCAAGGAACGCAAAAAACCAGGGCTCAAACGCGCCCGCAAAGCTCCGCAATGGGCGAAGAGGTGAAATATATATGGGAGTAGAAGAAAAGGAAATTCGCGGCGTATTGTCAGATGACGCTATAAATAAGTGCAGAAATTATCTATTTACTGAATGTTTGTGGGTGGCGGAGAATTGGCTTGGGTATAGCGCTGTGAGAGAGGATATTTTTAGCGACATTGAAAATCCTGATGCTTTAACTGCATTTGCCCATGAGGTAGTTAAAAAAATTGAATCAACGCGCAACGAGGATTTTTGCTTTTATATGCAATACTATGGGAATACTGATCAGCTTGTGGACTGTATTGTCGAATATGCGCGAAAGATGCAACAAAAAATTTCTTAATAACGATTTATATTGGGCGACAACCGTCGTCCTTTTTTAATTTTGTTTGAGGTATGGAAAACATTTTTGATCAGTTTATCGGAAAATATTCTCTTTCTAAGACGTTGAGGTTTGAGTTGAAGCCGGTGGGGAAAACCGAAGATTTTTTGAAGATAAATAAGGTTTTTGAGAAAGATCAGACGATTGACGACAGTTACAATCAAGCAAAGTTTTATTTTGACTCACTGCACCAAAAATTCATTGATGCGGCGTTAGCTTCAGATAAGACAAGTGAGCTGTCTTTTCAAAATTTTGCCGATGTGCTGGAAAAACAGAACAAAATTATTTTAGACAAAAAAAGAGAGATGGGCGCGCTTCGGAAAAGAGACAAAAATGCCGTGGGGATAGACAGGTTGCAAAAGGAAATCAATGATGCGGAAGATATTATTCAGAAAGAAAAAGAAAAGATCTACAAGGATGTGCGAACGCTTTTTGATAATGAAGCTGAAAGTTGGAAGACATATTATCAAGAGCGAGAGGTAGACGGTAAAAAAATTACATTCAGCAAAGCCGATCTTAAGCAGAAAGGAGCTGATTTCTTGACCGCGGCTGGAATTTTGAAAGTGCTCAAGTATGAGTTTCCAGAGGAAAAAGAAAAAGAATTTCAAGCGAAAAATCAGCCAAGTCTATTTGTTGAAGAAAAAGAAAATCCTGGTCAAAAACGATATATTTTTGACAGTTTTGACAAGTTCGCCGGATATTTGACCAAGTTTCAGCAGACAAAAAAAAATTTATATGCCGCAGATGGAACATCAACGGCGGTAGCGACAAGAATTGCTGATAATTTTATCATCTTTCACCAAAACACGAAGGTTTTTAGAGATAAATACAAGAATAATCATACTGATCTCGGCTTTGATGAAGAAAATATTTTTGAGATTGAACGATACAAAAATTGTCTTTTGCAAAGAGAAATTGAACATATAAAAAACGAAAATTCATATAACAAAATTATCGGAAGAATCAATAAGAAAATAAAGGAGTATCGCGATCAAAAGGCAAAGGATACGAAATTAACAAAGTCAGATTTTCCGTTTTTCAAAAACCTTGACAAGCAAATACTCGGTGAGGTTGAAAAGGAAAAACAGCTTATTGAGAAAACCCGCGAAAAAACAGAGGAAGATGTTCTCATTGAACGCTTTAAGGAATTTATTGAAAACAACGAAGAACGTTTCACAGCGGCAAAGAAATTGATGAACGCGTTTTGCAACGGTGAGTTTGAAAGCGAATATGAAGGAATCTATTTGAAAAATAAAGCGATAAACACCATTTCACGCAGATGGTTTGTAAGCGACCGAGATTTTGAGTTAAAACTTCCGCAACAAAAGTCAAAAAATAAAAGTGAAAAAAACGAGCCAAAAGTCAAAAAATTCATCTCAATCGCGGAAATCAAAAACGCGGTTGAAGAACTTGATGGAGACATATTCAAAGCGGTTTTTTATGATAAAAAGATTATTGCACAAGGAGGAAGCAAGTTGGAACAGTTTCTGGTGATTTGGAAATATGAGTTTGAATATTTATTCAGAGACATTGAAAGAGAAAACGGCGAGAAATTATTAGGTTACGATTCTTGCCTGAAAATAGCGAAGCAATTAGGAATTTTTCCGCAAGAAAAAGAAGCAAGGGAGAAGGCAACTGCGGTGATTAAAAATTACGCAGACGCGGGACTGGGCATTTTTCAGATGATGAAATACTTTTCGCTTGACGACAAAGATCGCAAAAACACGCCGGGGCAATTAAGCACCAACTTTTACGCGGAGTACGACGGATACTATAAAGATTTTGAATTTATCAAGTATTACAACGAGTTTCGGAATTTCATAACCAAAAAACCGTTTGACGAGGACAAGATAAAGTTGAATTTTGAGAACGGGGCGTTACTAAAAGGGTGGGATGAAAACAAGGAATATGACTTTATGGGAGTAATTCTAAAGAAGGAAGGACGGCTTTATCTCGGAATAATGCATAAAAATCATCGTAAACTTTTTCAGAGCATGGGCAACGCCAAAGGCGACAATGCGAATCGCTACCAAAAGATGATTTACAAGCAAATAGCGGACGCGTCAAAGGATGTGCCGCGTTTATTGTTAACTTCAAAAAAGGCGATGGAAAAATTTAAGCCGTCGCAAGAAATACTGCGGATTAAAAAAGAAAAAACATTTAAGCGGGAGAGCAAAAACTTTAGTTTGCGAGACCTTCATGCCCTAATTGAGTATTATAGGAATTGCATCCCTCAATATTCTAATTGGAGTTTCTATGATTTTCAGTTTCAAGACACTGGTAAATATCAAAACATTAAGGAATTTACAGACGATGTTCAAAAATACGGATATAAAATATCCTTTCGGGATATTGATGACGAGTATATAAATCAAGCCCTCAACGAGGGGAAAATGTATTTGTTCGAGGTTGTCAATAAAGATATTTACAATACGAAAAACGGGTCTAAAAATCTCCACACATTATATTTTGAGCATATCTTGTCCGCAGAGAATCTTAACGATCCGGTGTTTAAGTTAAGCGGAATGGCGGAAATTTTTCAAAGACAACCATCAGTCAATGAGAGAGAAAAAATTACAACGCAAAAAAATCAGTGCATTTTAGACAAGGGCGATAGAGCATATAAATACCGCAGGTATACCGAAAAGAAGATTATGTTTCACATGTCCTTGGTTTTAAATACGGGCAAGGGAGAAATAAAGCAAGTGCAGTTTAATAAAATAATAAACCAAAGGATTTCATCTTCCGACAATGAAATGAGGGTCAATGTAATCGGCATAGACCGTGGCGAAAAGAACCTTCTTTATTATTCAGTGGTAAAACAAAACGGGGAAATTATAGAACAAGCCAGCTTAAATGAAATAAACGGCGTAAATTATCGCGACAAACTTATTGAAAGAGAAAAAGAGCGGCTGAAAAATCGACAATCATGGAAACCTGTAGTAAAGATAAAAGACCTTAAAAAAGGATACATATCGCATGTTATCCATAAAATATGCCAGCTTATAGAAAAATATAGCGCGATTGTCGTGCTTGAGGATTTGAATATGCGCTTTAAGCAGATTCGCGGCGGCATTGAACGAAGCGTGTACCAGCAATTTGAAAAGGCGTTGATTGACAAGCTTGGCTATCTAGTATTTAAGGACAATAGAGATTTGCGTGCACCGGGCGGCGTCTTAAACGGCTATCAGCTTTCTGCGCCGTTCGTCTCGTTTGAAAAGATGAGAAAGCAAACGGGCATACTCTTTTACACGCAGGCGGAATATACATCAAAGACCGATCCAATTACGGGCTTCAGAAAAAATGTTTACATAAGCAATTCGGCTTCATTGGATAAAATAAAAGAGGCAGTAAAGAAATTTGACGCTATCGGATGGGACGGAAAAGAGCAAAGTTATTTTTTTAAGTATAATCCCTATAATCTTGCAGATGAAAAGTATAAAAATAGCACTGTATCTAAAGAATGGGCTATCTTTGCTAGTGCTCCGCGCATTCGCAGGCAGAAAGGCGAAGACGGCTATTGGAAATACGACCGAGTGAAAGTAAATGAGGAATTTGAAAAATTGCTAAAGGTATGGAATTTTGTAAATCCTAAAGCGACGGACATTAAGCAAGAAATCATAAAAAAGGAAAAGGCTGGAGATTTACAAGGAGAAAAAGAACTTGACGGCAGATTAAGAAATTTCTGGCACTCATTTATTTATCTTTTTAATCTTGTCTTAGAATTGCGAAATTCATTTTCGCTTCAAATTAAAATCAAAGCCGGCGAAGTGATTGCCGTAGATGAAGGGGTAGATTTTATCGCATCGCCAGTGAAGCCGTTTTTTACCACTCCTAATCCATATATTCCATCTAATCTTTGCTGGCTTGCCGTAGAAAATGCCGACGCAAACGGCGCGTATAACATCGCGCGGAAAGGTGTAATGATTTTGAAGAAGATAAGAGAACACGCAAAAAAGGATCCCGAGTTTA
>Ga0155982_113_pt1 | contig 28337 bp, 36 predicted proteins | sample RifCSPlowO2_02_FD_107636 | JGI IMG/M metagenome (GOLD analysis project Ga0155982, IMG submission 107636) | Candidatus Jacksonbacteria bacterium RIFCSPLOWO2_02_FULL_44_20
CTCGTATTTTTGCTCCAAGAGTTGCACAATTTTAAACTTTTGAATCGGCGTTACGCGGGCAAATACATGAGAGCGGAAAACAGCTTCTTTCTGTTCGCTCTCGGCCATTGCATCAAAAGCGGCTCCTGTGATGACCTCGTCGTTTTGTCCTATAAGCCCAATCTCGCGCGCGACAGAACACGCAACCTCCGGGCTGTCGCCAGTTAACATTTTCACTATAACGCCCAAATGTTTAGCTTTTGCGATGGCTTCATCCGCAGACGGCTTTAAGGCATCGTGAAAAGAGACAGCTCCGACGTATGAAAGCTCGCGCTCTTCATCTTGCAAATTCTCGGAAATTTCTCTGTCGTCTATTTTTGCAACCGCGATCACGCGTCTCCCAGATTTTCCTTCAGATTCAGCCCAGTCCATAATTTCCCTTTGCGCTGAATCGCTAAAACCGCATAATCTGGATAAAATTTCCTCTGGCGCGCCGCGGACAACTAATTCCCGTTTGCCGTCGCGCTCTGCAAGAATCGTAGCGCGTCTCCGCTCCGGATCAAATGGAATTTCAGTAATAATTTTATAGGTTTTCGCGTCCTTAATAATAATATCGCTCGCCGCGTTTTTTACTGCCTCTTCAAAAGCGTTTGATGATTGAATCTTCACGTGTTTTTTCCGGCCGGACTCTTCAAGTCCGATCAAGCCGTACAACAACAAGCGATCACGCGCGCTATCGTCGCCTCCGCCGTACGGACGCGCTTCGTAGAGCGTCATCTTATTTTCTGTGAGCGTGCCTGTTTTGTCGGTGCAGAGAACCTCAATACTTCCCAAGTCCTCAATTGCCGACAGCCGTTTGACAACAACTTTATTTTTCGCAAGCCTCAAAGCGCCGCGGGATAGAGAAAATGTTGTTACAAGCGGAAGCGCCTCCGGAATTACGGTTACCGCAAGAGCAATTGAAAAAATAAGAAGTTCTCCGATGTCCGCGCGCTCGCCTTTAATTATAAGATTCGCGGCAAACACAAACGCAAGTGTTACCACTGTTAGGCGAAGCACAAACGCGCTTAATCTGCCGATGGCTTTTTCAAACGTACTGCGGCGATCAAGAGAACGAGTTACTCTCTCAATTTCACCTACAGCCGTGTCTGCGCGAATCGCAACAACAATCCCGCGCCCTTCTCCGCTGACGATCGCGCTTCCGGAGAATCCGATGTTTTGCGCGCCGTATATATCAACTACCGCGTTCGGGAGACGATCTGCGATTTTAAAAACAGGCGCGGACTCGCCGGTCAAGGCCGATTCATCAACAATCAGATGCTCGACTGATATAAAACGAACATCCGCATACAGCGCGTCTCCTGGATGCGCGAGGACAACATCGCCTACCACAAGTTCACAACTCGGCACAATTTTTTCTTTAGAATCCCGGATCACTCGCGAGAGAGTTGGCACATATTTTTGCAGAAACGAAAGCGCGCGATCGGAGCGGTGTTCTTGATAAAATCCAAGCGCGGCGTTTATTGCCAAAAACGCAAAGATCATCGCCGCATTAACAAAGTCGCGAAGCAGAAGAGCGATAATCATCGCGCCTATAAGCAGATATACAAACGGCGATGTGAATTGACGAGCAAAGAGCGACAAAACGCTTGTTTTTGCGGAATGCAAGCCGATTCCAGAGCGCCCTTTAAGACGCCGATGCGCCTCATTTGTAGAAAGTCCGCAATCAGAGGTTTTAAGTTCTTCATACAACTCTAACTTTGTTTTAGAAGTAAAAAAAGAGTACCGCATAGACTCTAGATATTTTTGAGGTTTAGTATCCATATTTCACTTTTCTCGCGCCGATTTGAGCGCTCGCGCCCACCTTTGTCAACTGCGTCAATAAATTCTCCGCGCTATCCTTGTAAGGATCCAGCGCGCCAGACCGGCTTTTTTAACCATTCCTTAATATAGATAATCTATATTGTTTTTAAGCGACGCAGGGTATCCGTGGTTATATTCTGGCGTCACAATAATAAAACCATCAGCTTCCGCAATTTTTTTCGCCCAGACGTTTGCCTCTTTTAGGCGATACTCGCCCTGCGTATATGCCGGAGATACAACTTCTGCAAACATTGGAAGTTGATGATTCAAAAGATCCAAAATTTCAGAAGACAATTCTTCCATGCGCTCCGCTATGTCATAAATCCATTTTGCCGGCTTATCGCCAAAGCGGCCCTGTCTGACACTCGCAAGAATAATTTTTATTTTTAGTTTGTTCATATATTTGTACGAACGTACACATTTGGATGAGACGCGAGGTAAAAAAACAAGCTGACTCGCCAAATGCGTAAATCCCGTTATATATTTAATTTTATTCAAATAATCTTACAAATTCTTGATAACCGCTTGCGGACAGATCTTCTTTCGCAATAAAACGAAGCGCGGCGGAATTCATACAATAACGCAGTCCGCCGCGATCCTTCGGACCATCATTAAAGACGTGCCCCAAATGCGAATCCGCGTATTTGGAACGAACTTCTGTCCGCGCTGAAAAAAAAGAATTATCCTCTTTAAAAATTACGCTCTCTGGCGCTATTGGCTTTACAAATGACGGCCAGCCAGTGCCCGAATCGTATTTATCAAGCGAAGAATAAAGCGGCTCGCCCGAAAGAATGTCTACATAAATTCCCTCCCTCTTATTTGTATCGTATTCATTGCTAAATGGCGGCTCTGTTCCGTCTTCCTGTGTTACCTTATATTGAAGCGGAGTAAGCAATTTTTGAACATCTTCTTTTGAAGGTTTTTTATAACTCTTCCACAGCGAAGAATCGTCCATCGCCGTAGGGCTTTGGCTAATATCTATATTGTCTCCCCAGTATTTCTTTATAAAAGCGTCGCGCCCGGATCTCAACCTATAATATCCATAGCGGATCGATTTTTCTTTGTAATAGTCCTGATGATATCCCTCCGCAGGCCAAAACTTCACCCGCAAAATGACAGCCAACGCTATGGGTTTATCAAATACATGCTGTGCGTCAACCTCCGCGATAACAGCAAGGGCGCTGTTTTTCTCTTCATCATTTTCATAATACACAGCCGGCGCGTACTGTGCCCCTCTGTCATAAAACGAGCCCTCCGCGTCTGTCGGGTCTCCGTGCTTGATAAGATATTCCACGAGCCCGCTATAGCTAACTTGGGACGGATCATATGTAATTTGCACCACCTCCCTATATCCGCGTTGCGCGTAATCTTCATACGTTGGATTATCCCCGTTTCCGCCGGCATATCCGGATACAACATCAATAACCCCCGAAATTTTTTCAAAATCAGATTCAGCGCACCAAAAACAACCATTACCCATAATAGCAGTCTTTGCCTCTACGCTTTCCGGAAGAGGAGGACTATTCTTCACCACAGGGACGGCACGTTTTTTAGAAAATAAATAATTCATAGCCCAAATCGCCAAAAGAACAACGATTACGATTAGAAAAATCGCTACTCTCCAAAATTGGCTTTTTACATTATTCATAAGGATTATTTCCAAATGCGCAAAAACACCCCAACGTAATGCACAACAACATAGAGAAAAAACAGATACCCCGCTACGCCCATAATAACCGTAAGGGCGATCGTGTTGAAAATTTCATTGCGACGGCGCTTGGCTTCATCTATGGCGCATATCCCTTTGGAGCGGCGAAAGTATAGTAAAAGCGCAACCGCCAATGCGATAAAGCCGACCAAACGGAAGTACCACTTATATTCGCCATACAGCGTATCGGAAAGAGACGATGCGAAACCGACTGTGCCGATCCCAAACAAAACCAATATAATCGGAGAAAGACAGCACAGTGACGCGACAACAACGGGAATTAAGCTAATTTTAAAGATTTCCTTAAGTTTCATTGATCGTTTGCAAACTTGTGCGCCAACAAAAGAAAAATTATTAAAACAAACGCGGACAAAGCCATGAGAGGAATTGTTATGTATCCGTATTGCATAACAAAACGTTCAGAGCAGGGGGAGGAATTTTGAAAAGCGGAACAAGGGATAACTGGAGCTACGCCAATTTGAAGCAAATACTGATACCCTGCAATAAATGCGCCAACGATTGATAGCGCGATGGAATAATCTCCAGTTTTGTAATCTTTCTTCAACAAAGCCATTCCCAATATAATTACTTGCGGGTACATCATTGTTCTTTGAAGCCAACATAATTCGCAAGGGTCGTATCCTATAACATTTGAATAAACCAAACTTCCGATTGCGGATGTTAAAACGACGATGAAAGCCAGAAAAAAAGCTTTTTTGCCGGACAGTTGAAAAAATGACGGCTTTTTAGTTATTAAAAAAATACCCAAGAAGACAATGATTACTTGGGCAAAAACTGTGAAAATGCCGAGTATCTGATTAAGAACTGGCGCTAAATTCATATATGATGTTTGTTATTGCGGCAGTCTACAACCGGTTTTTTCGGCGAGTTCTTCTAATGCGATTTCACCGCTTTTTCTCTCACCATCTGCAAATATCCATGTCGGATACCCATCAATCTTTTTGTCCTGACATATTTTGAGCTGGCTTCGTCCGTCAGGCGATGAACATTCAACATACGGCAGAAATTTTGCTGATTTCCCAAACAGCGCTTTTTGATTTTGACAATGCGGGCACCAAAACGCGCCATAAAATACAGCGTCTTTGTCTTTTAGACACTCCGCAAATGCGTACAATTTTCCCGGCGCGCTACTTTCCATAATCGCAAAATAAATTCCGACAATTGCCGCAACCACTATAATCCCCCAGATTAATTTTTTTTTGTCGTCTTTTCGCATATAAAGTTATTGCTGTCTCGTTTTCATAAAATTGTCTTTTAAGCAATTGAGAGAACCACAAAAATTCCGATTGTATTCAGGCAAAACGCAAACGCAGAGAATATTTTTTGATTTATATTACTGAAACCGCTTATCAATGACACTCCAAATTCATCAGGTAACGGAGATGCGATTAAAAATCCAGCAATAGTCCAAAGCAAATATTTCTTAAAACTGTTGCTGAAGCGTTTGTCAAAAATTGCGCGAATTTTTTGAAAAATATATGTGAGCTTTAATTTTTCAAATTCATCGCTGAATGAGGTGCGAATAAACCTAAAAATAATAAAATCAGCCAAAACCGCGCCAATGCCGGCCAAAGGAGCCGCTATAAAAATGTCCACTTGCGATGCAAGCGAAACAAGGAAACCGACTGCAAACGGCGCAGTAAACCCATAAGAAAACAAAAAACCGGCAAAAAAAATCAAAATGTACGCATTCCAGCTTATCTGTTCAGCAAACTCCGAGAAAAAATGCATCCGCGAAAAAACGTATGCAAAAATAATACACGACAAAAGAAAAAATAGTTTAGGATATTGAATTTTTTGTTTTATTTGAGTTAAATACATTAAAATTGGCTCCCCGGGCAGGATTCGAACCTGCAACCTAGTGCTTAACAGGCACCCGCTCTACCGTTGAGCTACCGGGGAAAAAATTAATAATCCGCCAAAAGCGCCATATCTTTTGATTCCAAAATTTTCTCAAGGGCTTTTGCTTCAATCTGGCGGATCCGCTCACGCGTTACGCCGAATTCCTGACCCACCTCTTCAAGAGTGTGCGCAACTCCGTCGTCAAGCCCAAAGCGCATGCGCAAAATCTTCTGCTCGCGCGGGTTCAAAACTTGCAGAACCGCTTGAACATGCGAGCGTAAAAGCTGAAGAGATGCTATGCGCGACGGACTGATCGTCTTTTGATCTTCAATAAAATCTCCAAGCGTTGAATCGCGATCGTCATCATCTCCGACAGAGGTTTCAAGTGAAATCGTATCTTGCGAAATTTTCATGATGTACCTGATCTTTTCAATATTCTCGTTCATCTCTGAAGCAAGTTCCTCTGGTTCCGGGTCGCGGCCTAAAATTTGAGTGAGATCGCGCTGTGTCTGCTGAAACTTATTGATCGTCTCAACCATGTGCACAGGGATGCGGATAGTTCGGGACTGATCCGCAAGCGCGCGGGTAATGGCCTGTCTAATCCACCAAGTGGCATAAGTTGAAAACTTATACCCTTTGCGATAATCAAATTTTTCAACAGCGCGAAAGAGCCCGATGTTTCCTTCCTGAATAAGATCCAAAAGCGATAAACTCCGCCCGGTAAATTTTTTAGCGATTGAAACCACAAGCCGTAAATTTGCTTCAATTAAGCGTTTTTTTGCATCCAAATCGCCCTGCTCTTTTCTTTTTGCAAGCGAGGACTCTTCTTCTCCTGTAAGCAGTGAAACTTTACCAATCTCACGAAGGTACATCTGGATAGAATCGGCGGAAATGTCGGAAAGATCAATCGCTTTAGTTTGAGCAAGAAACGCGGCAACATCGTTTCCTGTATCCTTACCGCTTAGTTTAATGCCGAGAACAGAAGCGACAGAAACTCGGGTGCCAAGCATTTCCTCGCCAGTTTCCACAACCGAGATACTTCTTTTCTCCAGTTCATCAAGCATTTCCTCTAACGTCTGCACATAGTCTTCCAGTTCAGGAAATGTATGTAGAAGTTCTTTTTGAGTAACGAATCCGCGTGTTGCTCCTTTTTTAAGAAGCAGTTGGGTCGCAATGATTAATGGTGGATTTGCGGGAACATATTTGCTACGAGAGCGCGCTTTAGAGCGCCGGACCATGTTTCGCTTAGAAATTTTTGCCGGCTTTTTTGCAGATTGTTTCCGAGATAACACAACTTTTCGTACCTTTCGTACAGCGCTTTTCCGCAAAATTTTACTTTTTGCTCTGGATGATGGTTGAATTTTTCGCTTCATTTAGGTGGAGGAACGTTTTAAAAAAGCATCTAATTCGGCAAGTAGCCATTGTGTACGATTCGGATCTCCGGAATCTTCTGCGCGTTTAATCTCGCGAATAAGCGAATTGCGATGAGTAAAAAGCGCTTTTTCATTCAGCGCTACAAGTAGACGACGAAACTCGCGTTCAGCCTCCGACGGTTCAATGTCTGGATAATCTTTTGAGGCTAAAAGAGACAGTTCATCAAAACGCGCCGCGTGTTCTGTTTGTAATTTATTTAGATAGACGGTTGGAAACGCGCGCTTATTATACGCATCATAGAACTCCTTGTAAAGAGCGCTTATTGTTGGATCTTTCAAAGTAATAGATGGTAAAGTCATATCTTTTGGAATCGCTTTTGGATATGCTATTACAAGCGCAAGAATGCGAAACAACCACTCATTGACTGTAAAAATTGCAGGAGCATTTGCCTTATTCTCAATCTTTTGTTCAGGCGTAAACGACTGCCGGGTTATTTTTGTAAGCACACTTTTAAGCGACACGGACTGAACTCCCAGCAAAACCGATAGGCGCTCAATAAAATGGCTCTGTTCTACAGCGTCCGGAATTGCCGCGATAACAGGCATGAGAGCGTCGCGCGCCTGTTTTTTCCCATCAAGAGTGCGGATTTGATATTTCTTTAAGATAATGGAAAAGTAATACTCAAGAATATGTTCGCTATTTTCAATCGCCTTCTGCCAGGCTTTTGGGTCGGTTTGGATAAGTTCGTCAGGATCTTTACTCTTTGGTAGCTGAACAATTTTTGTGTTCATTCCAAACTTAACTGAAATCATATATGATCTAAGCGCCGCGGCGATGCCGGCGTCATCCATATCAAAAGCAAGTATGATTGTTGTTGTAAAACGTTTAAGAAGAGAAAGTTGGGTTTCATTAAGCGCCGTGCCGGATACTGCAACGACGTTTGCAATCCCAGCCATGTGGCTTGCAATCGCATCCATATATCCCTCAACCAAAATAGCGTTCCCAGCCTTTCTTATACTATCCTTTGCCTTGTGCAAAGCATAAAGAACGGCACTTTTACTATATATTTCTGTTTCTGGAGAATTTATATATTTTGCTTCGTTTTCGCGATCTTGCAAAATTCTTCCACCAAAACCAATAATACGGCCATGCTCATCGCAAATGGGAAACATAATCCTGCCGCGGAAACGATCGTAATAACCGCGCTTGCCTTGGATAATAAGTCCGGCTGATTTCATTTCTTCATCTGTAAATTTCTGCTGTTTCAAATAATTGAACCCTGAATGCCATGCATCAGGCGCATACCCGATAAGAAAATTATCGCGCGTGAATTCATCAATGCCGCGACGCAGAATGTACGAGCTCGCAATCTCGGAACTAAGCAATTGATTACGGTAAAACTCGGAGGCGGCGTTCAAAAGGTCGTACAACCGATTTTTGCGCGTATAAAGATGCGTATTAAAATTTTCTAGCCGCACACCTGTTTTTTCGGCAAGTAATCGGAGCGACTCGGCAAACGCCATTCCCTCGCGCAGTTCAAAAAATGTAAAAATATCGCCTCCTTTGCCGCACCCGAAACACTTAAAACTCTTACGCGACGGGGAAACCATAAAGGATGGCGTTTTTTCCTTATGAAACGGGCACAGCCCTCTAAAATTGGTTCCGGCTGGCTTTAGAACGACATATTGGCCGATGAATTCAACTATGTCAATGCGATCTTTTACTTGTTCTGCCGGGGTCATAAAAAGTCATATTATCTTTAGCACGTTCCACCAGTTAAGAACATACTCCTCTCGGCGATTTTGATATTTTAAGTAATAGGCATGCTCCCAGACATCAATGCCGATAATCGGCGTATGTCCATGAAGATATGGCGAATCTTGATTTGGGAGCGAATACATCTCCAATTTGCCTTCAGAATTCCTGACAAGCCATCCCCAACCGCTTCCAAAGTGCGCCTTCGCGATCTCGCTGAACTTATTTTTGAATTCCTGAAGCGAACCAAATTCTGTTTCAATTTCCGCAGTCAATTTTTCGTTTACCTCTTTTTTCGGCCCCATAATCTCAAAAAAAAGTTTGTGGTTTAAGTATCCGCCGCCGTGGTTCCGTATTATTGATTTGTCCTTCTCGTCTATGGCAAGTCCGGAAAGCCCGCAAAGCAAATCCTCCACAGTTTTTTCAGCAATAGCCGGATTCGTCTCTAACACGGCGTTTAACTTGTCAATATAGGCTTGATGATGTTTAGTATGATGAATTTCCATTGTTTGCGCGTCAATATATGGTTCAAGCGCGTTATATGAATAAGAAAACTCCGGTAATGTATATTTCATGTACTTTCAAAGAAACTTAAGAACAGAGAAACAATACACCGTTTCTCTGTTCCTTTGCTTCTTTTTTTATTGTTCGTATATTTTTATGACACGGATCCGGACGCATCTGGCTCCGTTCCTTGTGAAGATTGTTCTTCGTGCGTTCCGGTTGATTGCGCAGATTTTGAAGATTTAGGCTTCTTGGACTGTGTTTCCTTTCCTTTTAAGAGTTTAGGAATGCTGATACATCCAGACCCACCAACTCCAATGGCAAGAGCAGAGAGAAGAAGAATAAAAGGAAATTCCCATCCTCCAGAAAATCCCTGCGACCAGTGAACCTTGACAATCGCTCCGATCATCACAATCGCGATTCCAACTCCGGCCGCTGTTGTTCCAATGCCAATCAGCATTGCGATTCCGCCTAAAAGCTCTATCGCCGCAACTAGATAAGAAAGCGCGGATGGAAACCCAAGCGTATTAAAATAACCAATCGTAGCCTCCATGTTTGCAAACTTGCCAAAGCCATGAACAATAAATACAGAGGCAAGAGCGAGACGGACTAAAAAAAGCGCTATATCTGTTGAGCAGGAACAGTTATCTTTACCGCAGGGACATTTTTTATACATACACATATTATTTTTATTAGAGAATTAATATCGTATCGACCTTTAAGGTAGTTACTATTGTATGATGAACGGCGTATAGAGTCAACTAGGCTTTGCGATTACTTGACTTCTTTACAAATTCTACTACACTGTGTAGTAGTTATCCACACGCTTATGCGCAATACCACAATAAAAATCGTCAACATTACGATCGGAACACTGCTTACGCTTATCCTTATTTCAATTTATTTAACAGCGAATTTACAGGAAACGCCCTGGATGATGCAATCAAATTAACTATTTCGCAAGGTGCCCCAGCAGTATATGGAGAAGAACTCGGAGTATCGTTTGATCGCGTTCAAGAAGCGATTGATGCGTTAAGCCGTTTTGACCCGGGATACGGAACAGAATACTCTGATGATGAAATTCTACGTGAACTTGCAATGTGGAAAGGTATGTTTTTTCCAAAGCAGATGATCCAAAAAAACGCTCCCCATGCCCTCGGAATTTCAAAATCTGCCGGGCATGGTGGTTGGAGTTCTGACACTTCTTGCGATCGCGCAAACAATTGAGGTTGCAAAATTACGCGCAATGATCGCTCCTGGAGCAGTAATAAATCCAAATAATGGAGCATCAACCACAAATCTTCCTTCAAATTTACAAAACTTGCCAAACATGGTAGGAGGATGTTAAAATATGCCGCATACTCATAAAAAAACTGAACATGCCAATAGGAATTCTCTGCTCCAAGTCGTGGCGATAATCGGAGGAATTATTCTTTTTCTTCTTATCATCTTCTTCATCGGTAAAAATACCGCAACAAATTCTGTCTACAGTTCATATGAAAAAAACAGCGGCAAAATCCAAAGCGCACTTACATCTACTGAACAGTTCTATGATTTTGGAATCATTTCAATGGCAGAAGGAAAAGTAACTCATCAATTTAAAATTTTCAACAAAAACGCAGAAGCAATAACTGTAACCAAGCTCTACACATCATGCATGTGCACAACCGCAAAATTAATGCGCGGCGAACGAACTATTGGCCCTTATGGAATGCCGGGACATGGGTTTATACCAAACATTAACGAAAAAATTAACTCTGAAGAAGAAACTCGGATTGATGTTACTTTTGATCCGGCGGCTCATGGGCCTGCAGGAATCGGCGCTATAGAGCGAGTTGTATATCTGGAACAAAAAAGCGCACCGCCTTTAACTTTAACAATAAAAGCAACAGTAAAGCCCTAATGTCAGCGAATACATTTTTTTCTACAATGAACAAAAAATTTGTTCTTCTCATTATTATCTTAACAGCAGTTATCGGAGGAGTTCTTTTTTTGAAAACAGGAAATTTTGGAACCCAGCTCTTATGGGATATAACCAAAGAAGGCTCCTTACTTCTTCCGCTTGTCCTCGTATCTGCTCTCATTGACAGTATAAACCCATGCGCGTTCTCAATTTTGCTTATCACAATTGCCTTTCTTTTGAGCATTAAAAGCGCCCGCTCAAGAATTCTTTCAATCGGAGGGGCGTATATTTTTGGAATTTTTCTTGTATATATCTTGATCGGTCTGGGAATTTTTCAAACTTTGCACCTCTTTAATACCCCTCACTTTATGGCAAAGGTTGGGGCAGTCGTTCTTATACTTTTTGGAACGATCAACCTGATAAACGAATTTTTCCCTTCATTTCCGATAAAACTCCGTATCCCAGTAAAAACGCATCAAGCAATCGGATCTTTAATGGAAAAAGGTTCTCTCCCGGCGGCTCTTTTCTTGGGTCTATTAGTTGGTTTATGCGAATTCCCTTGCACAGGCGGCCCATATCTTATGGTGCTCGGGCTTCTTCACGACAGCGCGACTTATCTACGCGGTTTTTTGTATCTCTTGCTATATAATTTTGTATTCGTACTGCCTCTTGTGATCATTCTCCTTATGGCGTGCGACAGCGGCGTTTTAAGTAAGGTTGAAGACTGGCGCAGTGAAAAACTAAAAGAAATGCGGTTAATAACAGGCATAATTATGACGGCGCTCGGGATACTCATATTTTTCTTATGAACTTTGAAGAAATCAAAAAGAAAATAGAAGAACTCAAACATTCTGGAACAGTTGACCTCTCTACTGATGAAGATTTGAGCATCGCAATTATGAATCTTATCAGTCTGGAAGAGCACTTTTTTTTTACCGCTCAAAAAACCGGGAAAGAAAGCTACTTAACTCTTCTCCACCAAGCGCGCGAAATACGCAAAAAACTTCTTGCCAGGCTCGTGCCTCAACATGAAGGAGAAACGTGGTGCATTTCAAAACATCTTCTTGCAACAACAATGCGCCTTATGGAGGTTGGCACAAAGCTTTACTCGGACAAAAAGGAGGATGAAGCGCGCGAAGTGTTTTCACAGGCTCAAACTATCTATTCGCTCTTTTGGGGCTTGCGACTAAAACTGATTGACGTTTCTGACTTGAAAGAACAAGCGGATAAAGAACAGCCATGGACGCTAAAAGACATTATGGATAAACTTGTAAACTGTTGCGATGAGTGAAAATCCAAAGTTAAAAATAAAAACTGCGCTGATTGGCGCGGTTGTCGCAATTTTTTTGATCGGATTAATAGTGGCAGTTCTGCTAAGATCAGATGAGCTCTCTACCGCAGATTCTCTTGATGATTTTGCTCGGTGCCTAAAAGATAAGGGCGCAGTTATGTATGGAGCAGAGTGGTGCCAGCATTGTCAAAACGAAAAAAAGGCGTTTGGCGATTCCTTCAAATTTATAAGTTATGTTGAATGCCCGAAAGAACCAGACACCTGCATTCAAAAACAGATTCAAGGATACCCGACATGGATTTTTGCTGACGGACGCCGCTTTGAAGGCGAACAAGGACTTTACAAGTTGTCCTCAATAAGCGGTTGCCAGCTTCCACAATGAATACAAAAAAACTTAAAATCGGCTGGTTTTCGTTCTCGTGTTGCGAGGATTCCACCATCATGTTTACCGAACTTTTAAACGATCATTTTGATGAATGGGCGAAGCTCGTGGAATTTAAACATATACGCGTTCTCAAAAGCCGCAATGTGCTTGAAGATATTGACGTTGCTTTTATTGAAGGTGCGATAACAAGCGAGAGCGAAGAGAAAGAGGTTAAAAAAATCCGCGCTGTTTCCAAACGCGTGGTAACGATTGGCTCGTGCGCAACTACTGGACTCCCATCAGGACAAAGAAATCAATTTGACGCGGACACACAGGCAAGTATTCAGTTTTTACTTGACCGATTTGCGCAATCAGAAAAGGTTCGTTCTGTGCCGGAGGTAATACAAGTGGACGACAAAGTTCCGGGATGCCCTATGAATGAACAAAAATTTTTAAGCGTGTTAAATAAGTATTTAGAGGAATTTGGAGTATGCACACCGAAGACATAACATTAGAAAACATATCCAAAGTAGAGGGCAGGGCGAATTTGCATGTGAAAATTAAGGATAAAAAGGTGGAAAAGGTTGAATTTCAAATTGCCGAATACAAACGGTTTTACACGTGGGCGATTAAGGGAAAGAATATCAACGCTCTCCCGCAGATGGTTTCGCGTATATGCGGCACATGCTCTGTCGCGCACTTGTTATGCGCCATAGAAGCAATAGAACACGCGCTTGAAATTCATCCAACCGAGCAGACGCGCGTACTGCGAAATCTCTTGGCTTATGGCTTGATGATCCGCGATCACGCACTGCATCTATATCTTTTTGCTTTGCCTGATTATTTTAACAAAGATTCTATTTTAGCATTTGACGAGAACGACTCTTTGCAACACGAACTGCTTCATGATGCGTTTGCGCTGAAAAAAGCCGGAAATGTTCTTTCCACATGGATTGGAGGCCGCGCTGTGCACGCGATGTATCCAAAGGTTGGCGGGTTTGTAAAATATCCAGACGAGGCTAAACGCAAAGAGATTATTACTCAATTAAAAGCTGAACGCGGGCGCGTGTTTCGCGTGTTAGACATTTTCGCGCAGGATACGTTTCATTTTCGGCGCAAGACAAACTTTGCCGCGCTTGCGCCGCATGATTTTAACTTTCTTGAAGGGCCGATCAAAAGCACGCACGGCTGGGAAATTTCCGAAAAGGAATACGGCAATCATTTAGATCATGTTGTCATCCCTTATTCAATGGCGTCTGGATATATGTTGGGGAATGAGTCGTACATGGTTGGAGCGCTCGCGCGGTTAAATTTGAATAAAGAAGCGCTTCACTCGCAAACAAAAAAAGACTGCGCAGAGTATATTGCCCGCTTCCCATCGGACGACATCTTTTTAAACAATCTTGCCCAAGGAATAGAAATTATCCATTGCATTGATCACTCTGTAGAATTGTTAGAAACGATGGAAATTAAAGAGGAGGAAGCAATCGTTGCACAACCAAAAAAATCCACTGGCGTTGGCGTAATAGAAGCGCCGCGAGGGCTGTTGTTTTATAAACTTTCTATTAACGAAAGGGGGGTAATAGAAGATGGGCAGATCGTGGTGCCAACTTCGCAAAATCAAATCAACATAGAGCAGGATGTGAAGCAGTTAGTTGAAGACGCGATAGACGAGAACAAAAAAGAAATTGAACATCGGCTGGAAATGCTCATCCGCGCGTACGACCCGTGCATGAGTTGCGCATCTCATTTTTTAACGGTAAAGTGGGAGGAGAAATAGCGCTATGAGCCAGACTGCCGATGTTATGTAGATAAATATTATGAGAACTAAACAAGAAAACAATATAAGCGAGAGTCAAATTGAGGATGCGTTGGTGGCAAATTTAGTTTTTTTAGCCAAAATACTTAAAGTGCCCGCAGATATAAAATTGATCGCCCGCCAGTTGAAGTTGAAGTCTGTAGGAGAACGGATTGATTTACTTTTGTCTAGTGGAAAACATTTATGCCTTGTTGAATTAAAGGTTGTTGGTTTTTCTAATGATTGGTTAAAGCAAATTATTTCATATCGTGATGAGTTGATAAATTTGCAAAATGCTGGAGAGTTAGTATCGGGAGAAATATTGTGCTTCTTGCTAATAACCGACGCGAAAGAAGCACATATTAAAAGTGCAAAACAAAACGGCGTTGAGGTAGTTATTTATCAGCCGATAGAAGCGTTGAAAAATTATTACGAAAATCTCGCAACTGTTGCGCCATTTCTTAAAATGAAGCCAAATGATTATGGTGTGTTTAATATAGGTTTGATAAATAGAACACTATACGAGATCGCAAACGGCGCTATGGAGCAAGAAAATATTGCGCTAAAAATAAATTTATCAAAAGGGAGTGTGCGCAATCATTTACGCTTGGCAAGTGAGTTTGACTTAGTGAGAATGCGAAACAAAAAATATTTTTTAACTGATAGAGGCGATCAATATGTTCAAAATTTCAACAAAAATACCACGATTGAAATTTTGTCCGAAAAGCAAATTGAAATTCTAAAAGAGTTTGTGTCAAAAGATCCATTTTACTCGCCATATGTGTTTGGCATTTACTCAATAATAGAAAGCGCTTTTTTACTGGCAAGAAATTTTTATCCCGTTCAATTGACTGATTTAAGAAAGGTGTTCAAAATAATCTCTGGCAAAGAAAGCGAATGGCAAGCTGAAAGATCATTAAATACAGCAACATACACATTTTTGAATTACGCCATTGATCTAGAGTTGTTGGGTAAAATTGGCCAGCAAATAGTCATTACACCAGCGGGATTTAGATTTATTTTAATGTTGCAATTACATAAAAGCATTGAAATGATAGAAAGTTTATCAACTAATAAAAATTAGATATATGAAATGCTTACTTTTTTTATCTTTTAACAATGGATTGTTGCATAATAGTATTTACAATTCTTTAAGCGACCTTTGTGAAAGTATCGGACAACTTATCGAAGACGAGGAGCTCGATGTGGGGAAGGAAAAAGTACCAACCTTTCGTCATCTAAAGAAATATCTTAGTGAACACGATGATTACGTTGGCCGATTTTCTAATGGTACTTGGTATCATATTCAATTACACCCAGTATTTTGAGTATGTATCTGAAAACAAGGGCGGGGGCAATCAGTGAAAATGGTCAAACTTTATGTGCTCAACATAATTTTATAAAGAAAACATTAAAACAAACAGAAACTGGCAAAAAAATGTTTATTCGTTTGTATGAATTAGCAAAAAGCGAGAAAAATGAAGAGTTAAAAAAGTTTTGTGTTGACGTTTTGGAAACCTACGAGAAGCATAATATAAACGGGCATATTATTTGGGAAAAATAACTTATGAACGCAACAAAAATTTTACAATCCGCAGGATTAAATCCAAACGATAGCATTTTTTCTTTAGATAACGAGGAGGCGGTGGAAAGATTGTTAGAATTTATTGAAGAGTGGAAACTGCAAATTCAAGTTAAAAAAATAAGCAAAGAGGATTGGAAAACATTATTATCCAGTTATGCGGACTCAATTGTTGATTATCACCCAGAAAATGACCATCAGGAACGTGGAGCATTTTTGAGAAACGAGGAGATGCTCATGAAATACGGTTTGACACAGGAGGATATTACAAGACTGGATTTTTGTTGATCCGATACACATCGCCCGCCGCAATCAAACCTCAAACACGCAAGTGTGGCACAGCCGCGCTCGGCAGTTTAACTTTTATTTGAGAGGGTTTAAGTATTTGTTTATAATGAGAAAGCCAAAATAAAAATTCTAAAGTAAAACAATTCTACCGCAGAGCGCTATGCAAAACAATAAATCTCAAATCGTTATTTATAAAACCGAAGACGGGCAAACAAAAATAGATGTCCGTTTTGATGGTGAAACCGTGTGGCTGACGCAAAATGTCTTGGCGGAGCTTTTCCAAACGACAAAACAAAACATCAGCCAGCATATAAAAAATATATTTGACGAAAGCGAACTTCAGCCAAATTCAGTTGTAAAGGATTTCTTGACAACTGCCGCAGATGGCAAAAATTATGCTGTAAATTATTACAATCTTGACCTCATCATTTCCGTTGGTTATCGCGTGAAAAGCAGTATTGCAACCGCTTTCCGCCAGTGGGCGACAGCGAGATTGCGTGACTATATCGTCAAAGGTTTTGTGCTTGATGACGAACGCTTAAAAAATCCAGACTCGCCGTTTGATTATTTTGAGGAACTGCTGAAGCGGATTCAAGATATCCGCACTTCTGAAAAACGTTTTTATCGTAAGATAACCGACATCTACGCCACAAGTGTTGATTATGACCCGACAGCCGAAATGAGCATCCTTTTTTTTCAGACCGTGCAAAACAAACTGCACTGGGCGATTACCGAAAAAACTGCGGCAGAGATCATCAGCGAGCGGGCAGATAGCAAAAAGCCCAATATGGGAATGACAAATTGGCGAGGTGCAAAGCCGAGCTGACGCTGATTTTGACAAATTTGCGGACAAGGCGGAGAAAATAATCGGTAAAAGCAAGAAAAAATCCTTACAAAAGGTCAATAAAAAGAAGCAAGAATATCCGCGACGTTTTGCGTAACCTCCAGTATATTCCCATCTGGCGGCACGCCGATAATTGTGTATGTTTTATATAATCCGGCTTTTTTATGAAGAGCGAGCTCTGTGTAAAAATCAAAGCTGTGTACTGTAAGGTTGCGGTTATTATGCGCTTGAAATTCTTCTACGGAAGTAAATAGGCGAGGGTGAGAGACGTTGATGACAGTATCTATAAAAATCGGGTCGGATTCTTTGGGGAAATTTTCTGTTGGATCAAAAGGAATGAAGCGAACGCGAGGAAACGCTTTTTGTAAAAATGGTTTAATTTTAAACGGCATTGCGTCTTGGGGAACCAAGTAATTGCCCACGATGTAAACTGCCTTTTTATTCATATGTCTAAAAAACACATCATCCTCATTTTTGGAACCGCAGTTATCAGCGGAATTGCTATTTTCTTAAATTCCTACGCGGTTCAGATAGCGGATCCAACAAAGTACACCGCGCTTAAAAATCTTGTGCCGGTATTCATTGCATCAACGATCCTGTTTCTGCCGCGCAATCGTCATCATTTTAAAAATGTCTCGGTCCGAGATTGGCTTTATTTGGCGGTTATCGGGATCATCGGCGGTGCGTTCGCGTTCATCCTTTTCTTTAACGGTCTTGCAAAGGCATCCCCCGGTGTTGGATCGTTCATCCATAAAACACTGTTTATATGGGTTGCGTTCGGAGCGCTTCTGTTTTTAAAAGAGCGTATCAAGCCGATCTTTTTTGCCGCGGCATTTGCGCTTTTGGCAGGAAGTTTTTTTCTTCTCCGTGTAAATCTCAACACTTTTACTGTGTATCATTTTTTCATACTTGGCGCAACGGTGCTCTGGGCAATAGAAAACGTGCTTGCAAAACATGTGCTTAATAAAGGCATTTCTCCTTTAATGGTGATCTGGTCGCGCATGACGTTTGGAGTATTGGTTATACTTATCTATCTTGCCGCAACGCATAACCTGTTTTTGCCAGCTGATTTTTCAAAAGAAACACTGCTCTGGATTCTCATCACCGGCATCACGCTAACTGGCTATGTATTTACATGGTACTACGGCATGGCACGTGTTCCGGTTACGCTCGCATCAACAATTCTCCTTCTCGGTTCTCCAATCACAACCGCGCTTTCTTCTCTTTTTCAAGGAAAGTCAATTGCCTCTATGCAAGCTGGCGGAATACTGATTATTTCGCTTGGAGTCGCGTACACAGTCTATCTTTTTATTAAAATTATGCGAGACACGCAAAAGCGCGTGAAGCAAAGTCAAACTTTTTCCACTGCATAGCCGTAGTGCACTGATACAGTGTCGCCAATAGATGCGTCTTTGCACAACATCCGCGATACCGGCCGAGTGATAGAGCGGATCTTCACAATGAAAAAATCGTCTCCCATAGAGACGATTTTCCCTTTTTCAACGCGGCAAAGCCGGCATAAAATTTCTGGCGCATGAGCGTAACTGCCGTCTTTTGCCGCGATGTACTGATTATGAAACTTCAGATAATACTCGCGAATGGTTTGAAGATCGCGCGGATCGGCGTTTAATTCGCGAGCTGATTCGCGGATTCTCCGCCACGCTGGCGCAAAGATTCGCTCAAGAGTTTTCCACTCTATCTGGGCTGAAGTTCGCGCCGCCTTCTCTAATCCAGAGTACTCTTTTTGAGTAATCTTGCCTCGCGCAAGCGTAACCCCGGCGCATGGGAAAGCATATTTAAGAAACAGTATGCGGGCGGAAGCATCGGCTTTCATAGAGATTCTGCTTTCAAAAATTCATTCCAGGTCATCGCCTGTTTTTTAGGAACTTTCTCTATAATCATACGCGCCTGCGCAATAACATAATCCCCTATTTTATAATTACCAGAGACAATTTTTACAGAGCGAGTTTCTTTACTATATTTCACTTGCGCAATGTTATTCTTAATAGAAATAATTTTTCCCGGTATTGCAAGACACATAGCTAATTACTGAAACCACTCTTTTAGAGTCTTTGGGAAACCGCGCAAAATTAAAATCGCAAGCGGCGCGCCCCAGTTTGCGGATCGCTCAACAAAATCCCAAATCGGATCTCCTCCTATAGGGCGAAGAATCGCTGTCCATAACCCCCACAGGGCCATCCACAAAAGCACGATACGGATGGGTTTAATAAGAATCAGAAACGCAAGTATAATATCTACAGCGCCGATCAGGGGTAGCGCAGACTGCGCGAATGCCGGAGAAAGCCCGAGAGCTGTAAAATACTTGATCCATCCTTCTTTAACTTGGAGCGCAAAAACTCCATGCCCGACAAATTCGCCAGCAACTGCGATGCGTAAAACCCATATAGCTTTTTTTATTGTATCCATATCACTATCACATATTATTTATTTTATTACTCTCGACCTTTTGCAAACCGCTCCTCCATACGCGAAGCGCGCGAAGAGGAGATAAAATTGAGAGAAAAAAATGTAAATCAGCGGCCTCGCGCACGCACCAGCCAAAAAATCCGTACAATGTCATCCATGAAAAGACAGCCGCGGCCCAGCCATATCCTACAGGTATAACTGAAACCGGTTTGCGCGGCCGATACTCTGACGAACGTCGCAGATAGAGCCGATCCAGAATCGCGCGGGCGACGTATCGCCCGTCATGGAGCGCGGTTTGGGCCATTCCGCTCCAGCGGGTTGAGGCGCCATCCCCTATAACAAACACGTTTCTGTGTCCTCGCGCCTGCAAAAAACGATCAACAAGCACGCGTCCGTCTTTATCAAACGACAGTCCTTCAATTCTTTTGTATAACGCGTTTGGTGAAATCCCAGCGGTCCAGATAAGCGTTTTTGGCGCGATCGCGCCGCGAAAAAAATCATCTGATTCAATATCATCTTTACCGATTGGACGGTTCACATTTATGTTCACATGAAGCCGGTTAAGCCTGCGTACAATACGATCTCTAACCCGCTTCGGAACGGTTTCAAGAATGCGCGGAGAAGCTTGAATAAGATTCACTGTAATGAGCGAAGAGTCGCCACCGTGCCGCTCAATATATTTCCGCGCGTATGCCGCAATCTCGCCTGCAAGCTCAACACCGGAATATCCCCCGCCGATAACGACAATTTGAGCCGCTGGAACTATCTGAACCGTCTTTTGAGATTTGCGCACTTGTTCAAAAAGTTCAGTGAGATGCCAATTCAACCGGAGCGCGTCAGTCAAAGTTTTCAAAGCGAAGGCGTTTTTATCAAGGCCAGGTATGCTAAAAAACGTTGTCTCGCTTCCTACTGCGAGCACAAGAAAATCATACGCATAATGCATTCCGCTTTTACCAATAAGAATTTTCTCTGAAAGATGCGCGCCGTCAACAGTTTCAGTGCAGACCTCTATTTTCCTCCGCGCAAAAATCTCTCGCAGTGGAATGCACACTTCAAGCGGAGAACATCCGGTTGCAACTTTGTATAGAGAAGGTATGTGTTCAAAGTGCGGCTTGTCGCTTAAAAGAACAACGCGAGGATTTCCAACTAAACGCAATTTCGCTAAATCAAGCGCGCACCGCACGCCTCCAAAACCCCCGCCGACTATGAGAATTGTTTTGCGTTTATCCATGATTTTTTAATATAGCACAAAATGCTTCTCATGCGAAAATCTTTAACGCCTTTTCATGTCATCCTAACCCCATACCGTCTAGCGCAGGATTTGATAACAGTATCGAGCATCTCTCTAAAAGACATGCCTCCTGCGCGCGCGGCGCGGGGAAAACGAGAATTGTCTTTTGGGTCCGGAAGAATGCCTGGAGGACAGTTAACCTCAAGGATATTTGGAACTCCTTTTTTATCAAGGCGGATGTCAAATCTCGCCCAGTCCTTGATGCCTAAAATGCGGGCTGACTCTAAAACTATTGACGCGATTTTCTTCCGGAGCTCGGCGGAGATCCGCGCCGGGCACACGAGCGGATCAGTGGCGCAATCCGGAGAGTCATAAATCCATTTTGCTTCATAATGATCAAACTTTGGCATGCCTTGAGGAAGTTCGCCAAATGTTATTTCTATAATAGGGAGAATGCGAAACGGAGTTCCGATAATCCCAACTGTAAACTCTCGGCCTTCTAAAAATTCCTCCACGATTGCTTTGCCTTCCACTGTTGCGCGAATTCTCCGCACTCTTTTGTGAACGTCGGATGAATTATGCACGAGCGAGTCCGAGTGAATTCCTTTACTGGACCCTTCTGCAAGAGGTTTTATAATAAGCGGAAACCGCAAATTTTGCGATACCGCGTCATTCCCGTTTTTCATCACCTGCCAGCGCGGAGTCGGGATATTGTGATAGGCGAGAATCTCTTTACATTTTGCTTTGTTTAATCCAAGCGCATACGAAAGCGGAGTGCCGCCGGTATATGGAATCCCGATCATCTCAAGCATTGCAGGAATCTGCGACTCTCTGTCGCGGCCGCGCAAGCCTTCCGCAAAATTAAAAACAAGATGAATTTTTTTCTTTAACGCGCGCAATTTTTCGTACGCGAGTTCGTTTGCCTCAATCTGATGCACAACGTATCCAAGCGAAGAAAGCGCGTCCGTAATGGCGCGAATCGTTTCAGGCGTATCAAATTCCGCCTCGCGCATCATCTGCGCTTGCGTTGCATTTCTACGTTGATGCTTAATGTTGTATGTGAATCCTATGTGATAAGGATCGGACATAAATAAAAACTGGCGGAGAGGGTGGGATTCGAACCCACGTCCCGATATAATCGGAAAACGGTTTTCAAGACCGTCCCTTTCAACCGCTCAGGCACCTCTCCACATCACTTCACACTATCAAATTACTCTTTATTATTCAACCTCCACCGACATGCCCCAAAAACACGCGCTCTAAAATACCGCTATCAACAATGCTCTCTGCTTTCCCTTCTATGACGACGCTTCCTTTATCAAACACATAAGCGCGGGAAACTATATGGAGCAGGGACTTTATATTGTGTTCAACAATAATAATTGCGACTCCGCGCCGCTTGTGGATTTCATGAATTTTTTCAAACACTGCTTTCACAAGTTTTGGCGCAAGTCCGAGCGATGGCTCGTCAAGAAGCAAAACTTTTGGATCTGTGATCAAACCGCGGGCAAGCGCCACCATCTGTTGCCCTCCGCCAGAAAGCGTTCCGGACTTTGCTTTCAATTTTGGTTTTAACATCGGGAATAAATCCAATGCCTCGTTGATACGTTCTTTGAGAAGTTTAGAATCGCGAATCACAAAACCGCCCATCTCCAAATTTTCAAGTACTGTTAAGTGCGTAAACATCCTGCGCCCTTGCGGCACAAATGAGACTCCTCGCTCAACCATCTCGTGCGATATCGGGCTGATAACGCTCCCGCGCCAGCGCACTTCGCCTTTTTCAATCGGCGCAAGCCCAAAAATCGCCTTGAGAACTGTTGATTTTCCCGCGCCGTTTGGTCCCATAAGCGCCACGAATTCGCCCTCGTCAAGCGAAATTGTAACACCATCAAGCGCTTTTACGCCTCCATAATGAACCGAGATATTTTTCAGTTGCAATAATGTTTCCTGCATATAAAAATTATTCCCCAAGATACGCCTCCAGCACCTCTCGTTTTTTCAAGACATTCTTCGGCGCGCCTTCGGCCAAGAGCCGCCCGCTGTCCATCACAATCACGGTGTCGCACAGTTCTCTGATAAGCTCCATGTTGTGCTCAATCAAAATCACCGTCTTTCCATCCGCTTTCAACTCATGAATGATTGTAACGATCAGTTTTGCCATTTCCGGAAAAAGCCCGGCAAACGGCTCGTCAAAAAGATACACGCGCGCGTCCGTTAAAAGAGCGCGGCCAATTTCCAACAACTTTCGTTGTCCGTAAGAAAGCGTACGCGCAAGCGCAGTTTGTTTATCTCTAAGCCCGATGCGTTCCAAAACTTCCAGAACTCGGGCGCGATGATATTCTCCGTGCCGTTCAAAAAGCGCGCCCCACACATTTCGCTCTGTTACAACAACAAGAAGATTGTCAAGCACGCTCATTTGTTCAAACACCCGAACGTTCTGAAACGTACGCGCGATGCCGTAGCGCCGCGCATCGTACGACTTCAACCGTTCCAAAGCCACTCCGTCAATAATAATCATGCCATTATCTTTTGGAATCATGCCGGAAAGAATGTTTGTGAGCGTTGTCTTGCCGCTTCCGTTTGGACCGATGATGCCGGTGATTGTTCCATTCGCAACCGAAAACGAAAGCCGATCAATCGCGAGAACGCCGTCAAAGTGTTTGGTAAGATTTTTGGCTTCTATGATATTCATGAGACGAAATGGCTTTACAACTTATACTCCCCCCGAATTCCCTGCGGGCGATAGAGCATGAGGAGCACAATCAAAAGTCCATAGACAAACAACCGCAACTGCGCCGCGATCGTATCTGGAAACCCGACAAACCTCAACGCCTCCGGAAGAAGGATCAGCACAGCCGCGCCGATTACGGATCCTTGCAAATTTGAAAGACCGCCCAAGATTATCATTGATAAAAGCAGAACAGATTCGGGAAGGTAAAATGTCGTGGGGTCAACAAAGGTAATGTACGAAGCGTACAGAGCTCCAGCGACAGAGGCAAACCCTGCCGCGATCGCAAAAATCACGAGCTTGTATACGCTCGTATGATAGCCAAAACACTTTAAGGCCTCCTCGTCTTCGCGAATTGCTTTTAGCGCGCGGCCAAACGACGAGCCGATGATAAAGCGGCATGCAAGATAGACAAGTACTGCAAATGCAAAAGAAAGCGCAAGATACGCGATGTTTCCGGAGAACGTAAACCCAAACAATTCCGGGCGGGGAATTCCGGGAATGCCAAGCGGCCCGCGCGTAAGCGTCTGCCAGTTTAGAAAAATCGTAAACACGATTATATTAAACCCGAGCGACCCAAGCGCGTAATAATCGCCAGAAAGTTTGCTGATTACAAGCCCGATCAAAAATGAGGCAATGAGAGCGATCACAACGCCGATTGCAAGCGCGATAAAAAAATTGAAACCCGCAAACTTCATCAAAAGCGCGGTAGTATACGCGCCGACTCCGTAAAACGCCGCGTGCGTTACTGATAAAAGGCCAGTGTAACCGACGAGGAGATTCAGACTCATGGCGAGAATTGCGTAAATAGAGATGAAGATGAGGAGGTGAATAATGTAATCCATAAGAAATTTTAATTTCTCACTATTCCTTTTGGCCGAAGTGTCAGAAACACAATCAAAATACCAAACGCGATTGCCGGCTTCCATGCGCCTGAAATTTTCCAGATGCCGAAATTTTCCGCGAATCCCAAGAGAAACGAACCCAAAACCCCGCCATAGATATTGCCTATGCCTCCGACAATCGCGGAAATCGCGCCTTCTAAAAAAACCCACAAACCCATGGTCGGCTGAATGCCGATGTCAATGCCGATTAAAATTCCTGCCAAGCCCGCGATGCCTGAACTGATCGCAAACACGAGTGTCGTTACTGAATCGGTTTGAATCCCAATGATCCGCGCAACTTCTTCGTCGTCGGCGATCGCTTTCACAGCTTTTCCAAACATTGTTTTGTTCAATAGTATAAAAAGCGTCGCGAAAATGAATATACCAGCGAGTATAATAATCACTTGCGGCTTTGTGATAACGGCGCCGAAAAATTCATAGCGAGGCGAGCCGACGTTTCCCAGTTGTTGAAATTGCGAGGTAAACAAAATCGCGAGCACAGCCTGAATCATTGTAAATACCCCCAGTGAAGATAAAAAAAGAACCGCTGGAGACGCGCCGCGATGACGAAGCGGACGAAAAACCAGCCGCCAAATTACAACTCCAAGAACACTTGCGCCAAAGATACCGAGCGCGGCGCTTGGAACAATGGAAAGCCCGAATGAACGCCCGAGGAAAAACACAATGTAGCCGGCAACCGCCGCGAGCGACCCATGCACCGCGTTCAAAAATTTTGTCGTTCCGTAGGCAAGATTAAATCCGAGCGTGATCAAAGTGTAGGTTGCGCCCGCGATGATGCTGTTGATGATGAGTTGTGGGAGAATAGACATACATTGCGATTTTGAAAAATATACCATACCCACTCGTAAAATTCAACCAAAAAACCCGAGCATTAAGCCCGGGCTTTTTTATATTACAATTGTACCAACAGTCCTTATTGCGCCGTCTCAACCTTGCCGCCTTTAATAACTTTCACCTCGTACTCATTATTTGTGATGTCACCGTCTGTGTTAAAGGTGATAACGCCGGAGACGCCCTGGTAATCCTTCACTTTTGCAAGTTCATCGCGAATCGCCGTTTTATCGGATCCCGCTTCCTCCATTACCTTTGCCAGAACCTTCACCGCGTCGTACGCGTGCGGGCCACAAATTTTAATCTCTTTGCCGGTCGCGGCTTGAAATTTTGATTTGAAATCTTCAGGGATTAGAAGTTTTGTTACGCTGTACATTACGCCTTCCGCGGCTTCTGCGCCTTCGGTTGGAATCTTCGGATCGTCAAATGCGTCTCCTCCGAGGATCGGGGAAGTAAGCCCAAGTTCTTTCATCTGTTTTAGGCCTGGAACGCCAGCGTCCGGATGAGAATAGAAAACTAGTAAATCGGGATTTGCCTCTTTTACCTTTGTAATCTGGGTGCGAAGATCGCGCGCGTCCTGGGCAAAACTTTCATCGTATACGATTGTTCCGCCAAGTTCCTTAAAACGCGCGGTAAAACCATCATGAAGCCCTTGCCCCCAATCGTTCTTCACATAAAGAATGGCGACGTTCTTTTTTTGGAGAGTATTGTACGCGTATTCAGCCGCAAACACGGACTGAAATGTGTCTGACGGATAAACACGGAAAATATAATCGCCGACTTTAGTGATGCCTGGAGCTGAAGCGCAATAGGAAATCATAGGAACGCCTGCCTCTTGCGCGATCGGAGCGGCTGGAGCGGTTTCCGAGGAGCACAACCCTCCGACAATTGCCGTAACCTTATCAATGTTTACAAGTTTGTTCACCGCATTTGTGCCGCCGGTTGGGGTGCACTGGGAGTCCTCTGCGATGAGTTCAATGTTTCGCCCCTTTACGCCGCCAGCATCGTTGATCTCCTTAACAGCCAATTCCGCCGTTATTTTTGCGATCTCGCCGAGCGACGAGATATCTCCGGTTTGAGGACCGATAAAACCTATTTTAATCGTCCCTTCCTCTTTTGCCTCTCCATCTTCCAAGCCATCTTTATCGTTTCCGGTGAGAACTGGTTTCTGACGCGCCATGCCGTATCCGATCAAGAGCCCGGCAATAAGCGCGATCAGTATAAATAATGTTGATTTTTTCATACATGGACAAACACTTCCGTACGACTAATACCCTCTTCCTTGTTAATCGCATAGAGTGTGAGGTTTATTACGTTTTCCAAGCGTATCTAATTTTTCTCTTAGTGTCAACAGCCAATAGAGTTGATTTTTGTAACAATGAATGATAGATTTTTATACAATAATGAGGAGAGGTCGCATAGAGGCCGAGTGCGCTCGCTTGGAAAGCGGGTATACCGCAAGGTATCGCGGGTTCGAATCCCGCCCTCTCCGCCAATTGGAATTTTGCAAGAAAGAAAGCTCAACCTCGCGGCGCGGAACGCGCCGCTCGGCTAGGATTTGAAAGGGCTTTTTTGGCAAAAAGGAAAAGGATTTATCAATCAAAATATGGTTCGAGCCGATTTGTTTTAGAAATGTTGTCATTTCCGATTTATCTCCAGACGAAAGCAGTTTCTCCGCTTCATTCAAGGATTTAACCCACGCACGAGCCGGTTCGAGCCAAGACATGCCTTTGTCTTCAATTTCGTGGATTTTCTCTTTTAGCTCTACTCTCTGGTCGAGCATTTTTTGTTTTTGCGCGGCATATTCTTCTGACGTGATTACTTCGTCGAGATAAGCAGAAAGTAATTTGTCGAGTTTTATTTCAATGTCGGCTAAATCAATTTTTAAATTTTCAACGAACACCTTACTATCCTCTCTTGCTTTCTGCTCGTCCTTGTCCAAATCGCGCAAAACTTTCTCCGTATCTTGGCTCGGCAAAGAAATTTTTTGAAGAAAACTTTTCACTTGTTCGGTTAGTAATTCTTCGCGGACATATTTTTGTGAACACATTTCGCGTTTCTTGGTACAACGATAATAGTTGTGTCCTTTCTGAGTTTCAGCAGTAATCGCACATTTACATTCTCCGCAGGTGAGTAGTCCGCGAAATGGGAAAAAGTTTTCTGCTTTTCTGGTCATAATATGTCCGCGATCTTTCATAACTTCCTGACACCTATCAAAAAGTTTCTTAGAAATTAACGGCTCGTGCGAGCCCTGATACGTCTCGCCCTTGAACTCAAAAATTCCATAGTAGAAAGTGCTTTTTAATATTCTCTGGACACAGGAAACTGCAAGAACATTGCCTTTGTAGCTCCGCAGTCCGAGGTCTTTCAAAGCTCTCGCGATTTGTTTCAAGGTATATTTACCTGTGGCATATAGTTCAAAACCTTTACGGACTAGCGGAGCTTTCTCAACATCAAGGTCAATATCTCGTGTTTTATGATTATTCGTATATCCAAGTGGGGCAAAGCTAGGCCAGATACCTTTACGAAGTTTTGCTCTATGTCCACGTTTGATATTTTCACTCAAATTATCTACATAATACTTGCTTTGTCCAAAGGCAATGTTCAGCATGAATTTTCCTTGCGGCGTATTCTCAAACCAGTGGGTAGGAAATTTCAAATCCTTAATCTTTCCTGTGTCCAAGAGATAGATAATCTGTCCTCCGTCTATGGAATTTCTGGCGAGACGATCCGGATTCCAAGAAAGTATTCCATCTGCTTTCCCTGCTTCTAAAAATGACAACATTTCTGCGAATTTCATTCGCCCAGGTTCTTTTGCAGTTTTGGCCTCGCAGAGCGAGGCAACAATTTCAAGTTTTTCTTTGGCGGCAAATTCTCGCAATTCAGAAACTTGAGACTCAATGCTTCTGACTTGTCGTTCCTCACTTTCCGTACTTTTTCTCGCATAAATTATGTATTTCATAGTTTTGTAGTTAAAAAATTGATGAAAAAATTTCTTTTGCCCTTCATTGATAAATCCTTTTCCTTTTTGCCAAAAAAGCCCTTTCAAATCCTAGCCGAGCGGCGCGTTCCGCGCCGCGAGGTTGAGCTTTCTTTCTT
>Ga0155982_128_pt1 | contig 17048 bp, 12 predicted proteins | sample RifCSPlowO2_02_FD_107636 | JGI IMG/M metagenome (GOLD analysis project Ga0155982, IMG submission 107636) | Candidatus Jacksonbacteria bacterium RIFCSPLOWO2_02_FULL_44_20
GTTACCGGAAAAAACGGCGTCGCAAATACCTCTTCGGCTATAATGGAGATTGAAAACATAGTGTTAAAAATCGGCTTAAATCATAACAAACGTTTTGGTTCAGTCAAGGGTTCAACGATTGACCCTTCTACCCTCCAACAAGCGCCCGCGTAAAAAACATTGCAAGTGGATGCAAAAACGCGGAACCGAAAAAAAGAAAGGCAATTAAAAGGATCAACCCATACTGCTCCAAAAACGCTCGCAACGCGTAGTTTCTTTTATCAATCAATAAAAAAAGAACTTTTGATCCGTCAAGCGGCGGAATTGGAATGAGATTAAAAAGCGCGAGCCAAACATTGAGTAAGACGCCGTATGTAAAAAGCCCGAGAATAAAATTTGAAAACTCTAAAACTTCTGCGCTATCAAACCTGATAAGTGTCGCAAAGAAAAAGGCGATCATAAAGTTTGTCAAAGGCCCAGCGAGCGCGACTTTGAGTTCACCATATCGTCCACGTAATGCAATATGATTATAAGGCACCGGGCGCGCCCAGCCGAGAATCGCGCCGGCTCCAAAAAAGGTTATGAGCGGCAATAAAATCGTTCCGATTGGATCAATATGTGGAATCGGATTTAGAGTAAGGCGACCAGCATGTTTTGCAGTGTCATCGCCAAGACGTTCCGCAACCGCGCCATGCGCCACTTCATGAAGAATGATGGAATAAAGAATAATAAAAATTTGGACTATGATTGCTATGCTTGTTTCCATACTTGCTCAAAGAAAAAATATGTGATAGTTTAACTTTTACCTCTATGACCTCCTGCCATTTTTGCGACAAAACTAACACGGTTGGAAACAACGTACCACACTCTAAGAAAAAAACCAAGCGCCGAATCGGCGCTAATCTGCAAAACCGCCGTGTTGACGGAAAGCGGGTAAAGATGTGCACGCGGTGTATTAAATCGTTATAATAATCTCTTGCAACACAAAACCGCACAAAATTTTCTTGTCTTGTGCGGTTTTTATTTTGTGTCTCAACTATCTATTCCTTTAGAGAGCGATATTATTATGCTCAATCTTTATTTTAAGCTATCGTCGTCATCGCAAAAATTTTATCCGCTTTGATCTTCGCCTCCTGCTCCAGAAAAAACTTGTTCACGCCGGGAATCATCCGTAGCCATTCTTTAATCCATGCGAGAATCTGCTTAAAGCGCGCTTTTCCGCTCGCAATCGCCATCTCAATCTTGCGCGCCACATCCTCGCCTTTCTGCTTAAAAACCTCGCGCAAACTCGGCTCCATGCGCGCGTACATATCGCCGACTCCTGCGGCAAGAGTATTTTCAACGGCAAGCAAAAATTCGCTCTTTGGAGCAGAGATCGGTTGAGATGGAACAGCGCCGCCTGCGCTCTGCGGCAAAGATCCGTAAGAAGCCGATGGCGTTTCATGCAAAGCAGTTTCAAACTGCGCAGTTTTTGCTTGTTCTTGCTGTCGCTCCGATTCCTGCACAAACTCGCGAACGACATCTTTTGCCGGCATTTCTTTTTGAATCAATCCGCGCGATTTCAGTTCTTCACTCGCTCTTTGCGCCTCTTCATTGGTTGTTAATGGATTTGATGGCATACTGTTAGAAAACTTTATAAACGAGCTAACATATCAGAATTATCAATACTTGTCAAGATCGGCTTGTCATTTCTTCTACCATATCCCACACGCGGAGAGCGGCCGGATCCGCTTCTCCTTCTGACGGATACGCGTGCATATCAATATAGGGCTTGCTGTTAAGTTCCAAAACCGCGGTTTCTTGTTCAGTATAGGGAATAGTAATATCTTGACAGATAAAATCAATACCGATAAGAGGCGATCCGAAAATACGCGCGATAGTCGTGAAAAGAAGCCGATTTGCGGGATGAGTAACGCTCGTGCAACCGATAACGTCAGCGCCGCTTACAAGCGTAACCAGTTTGTTAAGATGTACAACCGTGCCTATTTCCGGCACTGAATCCAAAGTCAACCCTTGATCGGCGAGACGCTGAATAACGGTTGTATCTATCGCAATTTTATGCAACGTGTACGAACGATTTCCAGGATCGCCGCGAAAGGGATGTTCGTTTTTGCTCTCAATCAGGGTACGGATAGTTGATGCACCGTCCCCGATAACATGCGCCGGTTTCTTGTTGCACACGAAAACATCTTTTCCTCCGATTACCGTTGCCCGATAAAACTCGCCATGCACATATCGCTCAACAAGAATGTCCGGCGCATAATGTTTGGCAAGAGAGATCGCGGAGGTTAATTCTCCGTCGCTTAAAACCGGGTACGTTGCGTGACGGCTTAATGAACCGCGAACCGGTTTCACGACTAGCGGGTAGCCGATGTTTTTTGCGTACCGAAATATTTTTCTGGCGCTTGTAAAACGCCGCCCTTCCGGCACTGGAATTTTATGTTTCTGCAATATCTTTTTGACCGCATATTTATCGTCTATCTCCGGATCAAGAGAACGCGCTAAAAGTGGGATACTCTCATAATAATATCGCTTGCCATGGAAAACGAAACGAAACTCATCGGTAACTCTCCCGCAAACTTCAATTGCCGCAATCTCAATACCTCTTCGATGCGCCTCGTCAAGAAAAATGCGGCTTCTGTTGAAAAAAGAGACGGCGTCAAAATCCTGGCGCAAACGCGCGATGCGAAAGAGAAGGAGCGCATCAAGCGCAAAATCCCACACTAGTTTATACAAAGCATCCCGCTTCTCACCCATAACCGCGCGAAACAGCAGTGAAAACGGACGAGTAATAATTTCTAAATAATAGTGCGCATGCGACGCGCTGTGCGTAACGCGTCGTCCTCCTGAACTGCAATGAGGGCAAAACTTTGGCATTGATCTTATTCTACAAGAAAGTGGTGGACCCGGCGGGACTTGCACCCGCTTCGTCAGGTACCAACGCTGACATGCTACTATATGCACCACGAGCCCGGATCCGCCAAAATCCAGTATAAAACAATAAGAGCCCTTATGCAAGGACTCTCACTGCTGGTACCCGACTTTGACTCGTAGTGTAAACGAACCATGTCAGCGTTGTTGAATGCAGTATAGTACTAGCGAGTATGCGTTGTCAAGTACTTCACACCTTCACCAACCACGATGCATACTCTGGCAATTCATTATGAACTGTCTTAAAATAAATTTCCTGCAACCGTTTTACGATTTGCCCCACTCGCCCGCTCCCGATCTTTTTTCCGTCAATCGCGCTAAAATACACGATCTGGCAGGCGGTGCCGGTTAAAAATACTTCATCAGCAATATAAAGTTCGCTTCTGTCAATATCGCGCTCAATAACAGAGATTCCAAGCTCGCGCGCGATCTCCATCACCAACGCGCGTGTGATGCCTTCAAGTATGTTTGCGGAAGGCGGAGGAGTGATGAGAACGCCGCTTCGCGCGATAAATATGTTCGCGCTACTTGCTTCAGACACGTGCCCGTCGTGATTTAAGAAAATTGCCTCGTCCGCGCCGCACTCTTGCGCTTCGGTTCTCGCAAGCGCAGAGTTCACATATGTGCCGGAAACTTTCGCGCGGGGCGGAATAACAGAATCGTCCAATCGTCTCCATGAAACCACGCGTCCTTTTAAGCCTTTGGAGGTTGAAAAATACTCGCCAATGGGAACTAGATACATCGCAAGCGTCGGCTGGAGCTCGTCCCCCAGAAGCGGACCTAATTTTGTTGACGCCTGAAAAATAAATGGGCGAATATAAATGTCGCTTGCAGGATTGTTCTTTGAAACAAGAGTCCGCGCAAATTCCACCATTTCGTCCGGGCTATAAATCGCACTCCAGCCCATAATTTTTGATGACTGCAAAAGCCGCGCAAAATGCTCCAACGGCTGAAAAAGATATATGGCCTTCTCATTTTTGTTCCAGTACCCGCGAATTCCCTCAAAAACACCTGTGCCGTATTGCAGGGCGTGAGTCGCAAGCGGCACGCGGGCTTTTTCTTCTTTTATAATTTTGTTTTTGAAAAAGACGTATTCCATTTCTCAATTCTATCAAATGCCTGGTTAATAGTGTCATCCGACATCGCAAAGCATAAACGCACATGCCCCTCGCCACCGGGACCAAACGCGCCGCCCGGCACGACAACCACTCCCGCTTCTTTCAAAAGACGGATTGCGAATGCGTACTCATCAGTCTCTGGAATAATTTTGGGGAAAAGATAATATGCGCCACCTGGTTTTATGTAGGAAAACAATTCTGAAAGCCGATCTAATCGCGCGCACATTAAATCGCGACGGCGTAAAAACTCATCTCTAAAAAATTCTACAATTAACTGGTCTCCCTGTAAAGCTGAAAGCGCCGCGTATTGAGAAATAGTTGCGGCGGAAACAGCAAACGCATCATGTATTTTTAGCATCTGATTTATCACCCCTTCCTCTGCGTACACATATCCTATGCGCCAGCCGGTCATGGCGTACTCTTTTGATAAACTGAAACACGAAATCAAACGATTTTTAATTTCCGGAATTTGGGATGCGCTAAAGAATCGCGCATCATCGTATACGAGAAAATCGTACGGCTCGTCTGTGATCACCCAAAAATCGTGTTCCTCGGCGGACACGGCAATCGCGCGGACATCATTTTCTGAAAGCACAGTTCCTGTTGGATTTCCTGGAGAACACAGCACAACGGCTTTCGTCTTTGGGCTGATCGCGCGTTCAAACGCGTTTATATCAAATGCCCAGCCGCGCGTTTCGTCTAACCGAACATACACTGGCGACGCTTCTACAAGCATAGTATGCGTGATGTGCGAAGGAAAACACGGGGAAAGAAGAATCACTTCGTCGCCTGAATCCGCGATTGTCATAATCGCGCTTGCAATAGCTTCCATCGCGCCCATTGTAACGTAAAGTTCTTTTTGAGGGTTGGCGATGATGCCGCGTTTGCTCAAAAGATGCTCTGCGATCGCCTCTTTTAATACAGGCAACCCGGCGAGCGGCGCGTATTTGCCGACGTTAGGATTATGGTCCAGCTCATGTTTCACGCGATCGCGGATATGCTCCGGAGTCGCAAAATCCGGCGTTCCCTGCGCAAGCGAAATCGCGTCCGGATATGAAAGCGCGAGATGCATCATCTCTTTGATCGCAGAGATGCTAACTGACTGAATGCGCTTTGAGATGCCTTTTGAACGCATCGCAAACCCTGACATCTCAAGCGCTGAACGAGTTTCGTGTGTTGGCATAGTAAATATACATTTATGAGATATTGAAAATTTTCTGCGCAATCATATCGCCAATTTCCTCTGTTCCGACAATTTTTGCCGGCATCATATCTAAAGTTCCGTATCCGTCCATAATAACCGATCGCGCAGATTCTTCAATAAGAGAAGCGCCCGCCTCTAAATTAAACGAGTGCCTTAGCATCATTACAGAGGACAAGATCATGCCGATCGGATTGGCAACGCCCTTTCCCGCAATGTCCGGCGCGCTTCCGTGAACCGGCTCGTACAGTGCAAATCCGAATTCATTCATGCTAGATGACGGCATTAGCCCGAGGGATCCGACTATTCCTGCGGCCTCGTCGCTTAAAATGTCGCCGAACAAATTATCGGTTAAAAGGACGTCAAACTGCGCCGGATTTTTAATGATCTGCATAGCGGCATTGTCAATAAACATATGAGCATGTGAAACATCTTGAAACTCTTTTGCGACATCGTCAACCACTTTCCGCCACAAGCGCGAAGTTGCTAGAACATTTGCCTTGTCAACCGATGTTACATGTTTGCGCCGCTTTTGCGCAAGAGAGAACGCAACACGCGCAATCCGCGTAATCTCACTCACTGAATACGCGCACCCATCTTTTGCAAAAACGTTCTCGCTCAAACCGCGATAATCGGCTTCCTCGCGCTTTCCGAAATAAATTCCGCCGGCGAGTTCGCGCACAATGAGAAAATCAAATTGCTGATCTCCTTTCATAAGCGAAACCACGGGACGGAGATTGCTAAAAAACTTAAACTCCTCGCGAATCGTTAGGATAAGCTCCCGCCCTGTTTCCACGGAAACGCCTGTCGCGCCAAGAAGAATCGCGTCTGAACTTTTGCACTCGGCTATCACGCTTTGCGGCAGATATTCGCCGTGCTTTTCGTAGGCATCTTTCCCGACCAAAAGTTCATTGTATGCGAAATTATATCCGAACTTATCGGAAACCGCGCGAAGCGTTTTAAGCGCCTCGGGCATCACCTCTTTCCCGATGCCGTCTCCGGGGATGACGGCGATAGTGTAGATTTTATTGGTGTTCATAAAAAAATCTGGCTATTTCGGCCAGACCGCATAAAAGTAAAAATACTATATCAAAGAAAGAAAAATTTTGTCAACGGCTTGGCTTGTATTGCAGAATCTTCAACATCGCTTCCGCCTCGCTTTTATGAACATTCTGTTTAATCAAGTCATTCAGATCATCAATGGCGCTTTTGTATGCCAAAGTATCTTTGCCGCCCTCAAGCGCCTTACTGTATTCTTGTTTTGCCTCTCCTGATTTTCCGATACATAAATACGACAACCCAAGATTATAACGCGCATAAAGCATATTTGGATACGTCTCCAAAATTTTAAGATTCTCGGCAATCGCGGTGTTATAATCGCCTTTCACATAATACGCCCATGCAAGATTAGTCCAAATCTGCTGTTCGTTTGGCATGATTTCCAGTCCTTTTTGAAATTTTGCAATCGCTTCGTCAAATCTCTCTGACCGCAACAAGAGCCACCCTAAATTATTGTACGCTTCCTTGTGGTTTGGGTTAAGCGCAATCCCATGTTCATAGGATTTCCGAGCATCTTCATATTCATTAATTGCCGCATAACAAATCCCCATATTATTATACGTATCCGCGTTATTGACATTGATTGCCAAACTGTCTCTATACAGGGAGAGCGCTTTCTTAAAATCTCCTTGATTTTGAAAGTCCAAAGCGTTTTTGCGCATTTGCTGTGCCGATAACTGGAGAATTTGTTCTTGCGTTTCTCTATCTTTATCTGAAGTCTCTATTTGTTTTTGAGCGTCTCCGCCTGTTTGTTGCGCTTCACTAATCTCCACAGCCCCATCCTTAAACAACACGTGGTTCAACGGAATTTCAGCGGTGTCTGATCCTGAAAAACCAGTTTTGCTTGCTATGTCTTTTGGAATTTTTATCCCCACGCGATCAAAATCGCCCCATGTTGCCGGGGTTTTCCCACCTGTGATATTGAATTGAATGACATCCTTGCCTGATTCTTCTACATGTTTTATCAAAACAAGCTGGCCATTTTCTGCAATGCGGTTCGGAATCCAAATACTTCGGTTTGCGCCGCCTGATAAACCTGATTCTTTAGTTGACATATCCTTAAAATTTTTCGCCTGCAAATGCATATATTCGAGCACACTCAAATCAGCCATTTTCTTTCCATCAAAAACTTTTTCATTGCCGGAGTTTTGAGTTAATCCTTCAACATCCCGCAACGCCTCCATAAACCACACGCTGAAAAGCCGCGATTCGCGGAATGTCTTGATCCCGGCTTCTGTTTTGAGACTATAGTCGGAAAAGGCAAACACTGTAATAACACTTCTTATCTCATCTCCATCTATACGCAATGCTTCCCCTAAACTTATTGGTAATTTACGCTCAACACCTTCATCGTCTTTATACAGAGCTACAGCATCTGTAACAAAAAAATCTTTTATCTTAATTTCACTGATACTTTTTTCGGTCTGGCTGGCATTTTTGTCCTGTATGGCGATAAATTGCGCATTAGGAATCTCTCTACACCGCGCCTTCATCGCATCGTTCTGAAATATCTCCTCCGCTTGCGCGTCCGTAACCTCGCTTAGCTTATCAATCAGCGCGCTAGTTGATGTTGATTTCTCGGTTTCAATGAAATCCTGAACATCAAAAGCGGTTGGACCGTGTTCCGCATCGGACGGCGCGTCCGCAGGTTTGAAAAACTCCGCCGTTTCTTTCTTGGGTAATAAGAAAGGATTGGGTACTCTTTCTTGTTTTGTTTCCCAAAGCGTGTCCTGCGATGGCTCTTCTGTTTCCTCTGTCTTTTCCTCTCCATGTTTAAATTCGTCCCATTTTTGTGTTACTTGATATGATGATTTTTCTTGTTCTGGTGCAGATAGCAGTTGCTCAATTTTTGATAGCGGTTTATCAAGTGTTGACAGTATTTTTTTAATGTCTGGCGCTTCTTCGGTTTTTGGAGTAACTGGTAGCTTTTCCTCCGGCCAATTCTCTGTCATTTTATCTTTCATCTCATCCGCCATGAGTTTCTTTATCGTTTCCTCTTCTTCAACCGGCTTTTTCTCAACTGTTTCTGTTTTTTCTTTCTCTATAGCTTTCGTTTTCTCTGTTGCTCCAAGTTCCTGCGATCGCTTTACCATGATTCCCCATACTTTTTTCTCATGCCCGTCAATAAATTTTTCCAAATCATCTATTGTTTGCGCCTTTGCTAAATCATCCTTCACTTTTTCAAGCGTCAGCCCTTCTCTTTTAAGGACAGTTTGCAAACGCGGGATCATCTTGGTAATTTTCTCAAGCTCCGCGCGCGCTTGAGCGTCGCTTGCGTCAATTTTCTTATCTTCGTTGATTGCATCGGCTTTTTCTTGCGCGGCTGTAACTATCTTATCTTTAAAGTCTAACCTATACTCGTCATTCCACTCTGCACCGAAATACTGCGTGATCTGCGCGGCTATCTCTGCATTTATCGCGCCATCAACATGCGAATATGCAATCAACGCATCGGCAAGCGACTTGAAGGACTCTCCTTGCGGGGTCATGTCGGCTGGCGGAGTTGTAGGATATTTTGGCGGTTCTGGCTTTTCTTCAGAAGCCGGTGCCTCTACCGCCGGCTCCTTAATAAAATTCCCCTGCGCGTCAAAGTATTTAGAAAGATCAGTAATTGGAATATTATTTATCACTACAACAGGAGGGATCTCGGTACTATCTATAAGTGAAACCGTTGAACGATCCGAGGAAAAATAAACCTCTATGCTCTTCATATCGTTTGTCCTAATCAAAAGTATTGGCTCATTCTCTGTGCTCTTTTGAGAAAAATTACAGTGCAATTGATCAAATGGAATCCTCACCTCTCCCTCACCGGTTTTGATAACCGTTTTGATACCCGTAAAGGGCCAATCTGTCTGTTGATCAAACGCGCTGTCCATCATAATCACGCCTGTCTTGAGTAAATTTTCAGTTGACTCGGTACTTTCTGTGCGAGAAAACAAGAAATAATTTTGTTGGTCTGTTGGAGTATAATTAACAGAACATATAGGAGTTTTGTCTGTCGTCTTCTCATGTACTTCCACCTTATTGCTCTTGGGAATAAACGCCTCTTTTTCTGCAATTTCTCCAGACGGCAATTCTTTTTGCTTATCCGACGCATGCCAGTTGATTGTAACAATCTTGCTTCCGTCTGTTGTTTTCGTACGGAGCAGTGTCTCATTTTCTGTTTTGATTTCATTGTTTTCTATTAACTCTTTCAATCCGATGTCATCTCCCCATTCTTTATAGGCAAGGAACGCCAAAGTGCCAAGAATCGCGGCTCCGCCGATGCCAAGCGCAACGCCAATCTTGCTAAAACCTTCTTCGTCGCGCAATCTCTTTTGCATCCGTTTTCTAATCTCTGGATTTGCCTTTCCATACACCCCAAACCCGAGCATCCCTGCCCCGCACACGCGCAGTCCTTCTGCGAATTTTTTTGGATCGGTTTCTATAAGCGCAAGTTGAGTTTCCGCTTCTGCGCGTAAAACAGGGTCCGGAATGCCCTGCAACGCCTCGCGGATTCGTCCCGCGCTTCCGGCAATTTTTTCAAATACGCCATCGTCCATATAGTCAATCAATGCTTTGTGCTCTGCGGCACCAACGAGCGCGGCTTCTTCATCTGTCAACTCCGCACCGGACTTTTGTTTATCAAAAAGCCCTGCCGCCTCACGCTCTATCTCTTGCAGATATTTCTCGTCTTCGCTTGTGAGTTCATCTCTTTTCACCTCGCCGGTAAAATAGCCAAACAACCGCTCACGCGAGTCATTGGGAATCGCCCGCGTTCCGGAAACTGACTCTCCCGCAAACTGGATCTGCGATTTCTGAAACATAAGCGCGGTGAGATCGCGTCCATAAGCGTTGCGCGCGATATTTGCGCCAGTCCGATCCAAATGCGCGATAACCGAGCCTGTGCCCCGTTCGGTGATATTCACTATCCGCTTGAGACGATCCGGCAGTTCGGTTAAAGTGCTCAAACTTCGCTTCACATTATATTCTCCAAGATTTCTTCCGATTTTCTCAAGCACACTCTTGGCTCCATACTCTTCCGCCGCCTCGTGTTTTGCCTGCCCGATCATCATTCTTTCAAACTCGCTCAAATTTCCTCCACTTAATTCTTTGCGATGCAGGTCTCGGGCTTGTTCTTCAATCTTTTGTAAAAAATCTTGCTCAACATCGGTCATTTTTCCGCCATGAGACAATTTTTCCTGCAAAGACGTTAAAATCTCGCGCCTCTCCTCGCTCAAATCATCTCGATGCAGATGGCGATCAATGAGCGTGCGCGTTAAATCACCCTCATAAAATCGGCTTGCAAGTTCTTCTCCCCCTTCTTTGATATACCTTAAAAATCCGCCTTCTTTGCCAAACACTTCGCCGTGAATGATATTTTCAGTTAGATCTTCAGCATCGTGTCCAAATCGCATAAACCGGAAAACGTCGCCAAACCCCTGGCCCGCGCTGATGATGTTTCGCACAGCGCCTTGTTTTTGCCGCAATGTGGACCGGTTCTCCCAAACCTTAAACACGCGCGCGGTGCTTCGCGCTTTATCACAAATCGTCTTTTTCAAATACCACAAACGCCCGAGCTCCGGGTCCTCGCCGTCTCCAGACTCTAAGATGCCTTTGTGCGCGATGCGAAGTTTGTCAAGCGAATTTGCATACTGACTTTCTGATGTTTTTAGATATTTTTCTAGATCATTTGTTTTAAAAAATTCAATAAACTCATCTTTCTCATACGACGGCTTTTCCGCGTCATCCAAAGAATCCTGGGCTTCACGCCGGTATGTACGGTTAAACTCCATAAGCTCATTTAAGAACTCCTGATTTTCAAGCGTTGCTCCCGATGATAATCGTTCACGCAATTGTTGAATCTCCGCGACTCTTGCGCCATAGCGCTCTTCGTGCGCCAAAAGACGGCTCTTCTCTCGTTCATAATCAAGAGTAATCGCGTCGCGCTCTCTTGTTTTTATCGCTTCATGAGCGCCTTTGCCGATTCTTGTCAGCATAGCAAAAACGGCGCGCAACTCAATGCGTCCCATCGCAGTAGCTCCAAAATTCCCAAGATCTCGCCATTCATCCCACGCATTTACCACTCCTTCAACGTTGGCTTTCATTACCTCTCTCGTGTCTTTTACACGATTTTCGGAATGAGCCGCAATCGTTGCAAGCACCCGTCGCACGATCTCTTGCTGATCACGATTCACTCTCGTGTGTTTGCCTCGTTTCTCTTCTGTTATTTTCTGAATATCTTCTTTTTTCCATTGCTCCAACCCTTTACGAAACACATCGTTTCTTCCATCTTCTATGATTAAAACCTTCACTGGCGCTCCTGCTTTTTCCGGATCCGCGCGATGTTTGCTTTCAATACGGGCTTTTGTCTCTTTGAGTTTATCGCTATTCTCCTCACCCTGCCGCGCCCATACAATATAGGTGCCGGCCGCTTCAAGCGCATGTTTATATTGGAGATAAAGATCATTGTTATATCCGTCTTTTGTAATCTCCGCGATCTCTTCCTCGTTCTTCCCTAAAAGCTCTAACACGCGGTTAAAACGATTCATCTTAACCGAATCTTCAAATTCTTTTCTGTGCGCTTCAATTACCGTGCCGTACATTTCAACTTTTTCCTGCGCGCTTTTAATCTCCCCGCTTTTTTCAAACATCCCGCGCGCCAAAGACGCAATATCGCCCTTGCCGGCAAACGCTTTCAAAATATCTCCCCCGCCTTTTAAGGAAAGCCATCGCTCCGCGCCGACCTCCAGTTTACTCGCGATTTCTTTGCGAAGTTCGGGATTTTGCCGCAATGCGCTTGCTATTTTTTTCGCTCCCTCGGCTCCTTCGCGCGCGGTTTCAGAAACCCATTTTCCGGCTTCCCTACTTTTCTTCCCGATAACACCAAAAAATCCGCGCTTTTCGGCGGATTCGTTTTGCGTTTGCTCGTCGCTTACGCTTATCTCACTCGGTCGGAAGTCGTCTTCATTCTCTTCCAAAACATTATCAATTTTCCCAAGCAAGCGATTTGTGTCTTCAAGTAAAGCAGGAACCTGTTCATCTTCATACGGCAACTGATCCTCTTGCTGGAGCTTTTCATTTGGTTGTGAAAATAATCCTCGTAATCGCTTAAACATACTCTTCTTCTAATTCAGGCGCGAGAATATCGTTGCAAAAATCAAGCACTGCCTGTTCTTCTTTTTCTTGATATTCTTGCGCGATATTTTGCAATTGTTCGTCAAGACGCGCGAATGCCTTTTGGCTTGATTGTAAAACAATTCTCGCCTCAAGAGCGTCATGCACGCGCCGAATATCTTTCAGCGGCAAATACGGTAGAGACGCCAAAACGCTCTCTTCGGTTTCAGGGTTAAGCTCTGCAAGATGCATTAATATGCCGATCCGAGCTCCGAACTGCTCCGCAAGCGCACGGGCTTTTTCAAAAGGATCGCTGACTTGTTTTTTTAGTGTTGACATTGGCAGTTCAAAAAGATTAGTTGTATTCATAATAGTAACTCGTTACCCAACCACTGTTTACTCATTCTGTCAAGCTCTTCGCGGCTAAAATATTCTATAATCACAGTTCCGCGTTCAAGCGTTCCTTTTATTACAATTTTTGTTCCGAGCCGGGCTTCAAGCTCTTCTTGTATGTGTTTGAGATTAGGATCTAACGCGCTAGTGGCGCGGCGAGTGTGGCGCTTTACCTGAACGCTCCGCGCCTCGCCCTCTGCGGCGCGAACAGGAAGCGAGCCATCTTTTATCTTTTGCCATAATTGAACCTGCGCCTCTCCACCATTTACGCTCAAAATAATTTTTGCATGGCCCTCGCTTATTTCACCACGCCGGAGTGATTCCTGAATTGTCTCCGGAAGTTGCAAAAGCCGCACAGTATTTGCGATTCCAGAACGCGGCTTTCCTATACGCTCCGCAATTTTTTCCTGCGTCAGAGAAAACTCGCGCATGAGCCGATCATAGGCAACCGCGCGTTCCATTGGATTTAAGTCCTCGCGCTGTATATTCTCAATCAGCGAGAGTTCCAGTTGCGTTTTATTATCAGCAACGCGAACAATAACTGGAACGGTCCGCAATCCAATATCGCGCGCCGCCCGGAGCCGCCTTTCGCCGGCGATGAGTTCGCAACGTCCGTCCGCGCGCTCTATTGCAACGAGCGGATTCAAAATTCCATGCTCGCGAATAGAGTCCGCCAATTCTTTCAGTTTTGCCTCTTCAAAAACAGTTCGCGGCTGATACGGATTTGCGATGATGTTATCCGGATTCACCTGTTTCACTTTCAGAGCTGACCCATTTTGAAAATCATTAACTGACAAGGCTTCTTGTTTTTCAAAGCCGAACGACTTGTTTGGTATAAGTGAAGAGAGACCTCTTCCCAGTCCTCCTTTTGACATAAGCATTTATTTGTGATATACTGCTGTCAGCAATAAAAGATGAGTGAAAAATCAAAATAAAATAATTTGTTTCTTATCCACACATTTTTACAGACATTTCCCTAATAGTATAGCAATTGCGCGCATTTTCGCAATTATCCTGATTTTTAAGGCATTCACCGTTGGTGCCTTATTTTTTGTGCGCGGAAACAATGTAAGCGCGGAATCCACAATTACCGCGAGAGCACTTATAGAACAAACGAACAGTGAACGCGCGGCTCAAGGTTTAGAGCCGCTGAAGACAAACAGCAAGCTCGCCAAAGCCGCATCCCGCAAAGCCTCGGACATTATTCAAAAAAATTATTTTGCGCATACAACGCCAAGCGGAAAACCGTTTTACAGCTGGATTCAGGAAAGCGATTACACATACAAAAGCGCGGGAGAAAACTTGGCGATCTCGTTCACAACTACGGAAGATGCAATCGCCGCGTGGATGATGAGCCCGAAACATCGCGAGAATATGCTTGATAAAAATTATGAAGAAATCGGCATTGCGGTTATTGGCGGAAATTTTCAAGGGAAAAATACAATTGTTATTGTACAGCTGTTTGGAGAACCGCCCTAAACAAGCGCCCGCCCGGTCATCATTTTCGGAATTGTGATGCCCATAATGCTCAAAATAGTTGGCGCAACGTCAGCCAAAACTCCTGAAGGAATATATGCGCTCAAATCAGGCGTAATTGATTTTTCCTGAATAAACTGTTTCCCAACAATAATCAGCGGCACCGCGTTTGCGGTGTGCTCTTTTTTTATATCCCCTGTTTGCGGATCAACCTTTGCTTCCGCGTTGCCGTGATCGGAAGTAATAACAACAACTCCTCCCTGACGGACAATTTGTTCAACAATAGGCTTGAATAGTCCGTCAAGAGTCTCAACAGCGAGGATCGTCGCTTTAAGATTGCCTGTGTGCCCAACCATATCCGCATTTGAAAAATTAACTACAAAAAAGCCGTAGGTTCGCATTTCAATTCTTTTCAGCAACTCTTCGCTGATTTCTCTCGCAGACATCATTGGCGTCTCATCGTACAGAAGAACTTTCGGCGATGTAATAAGCGCGCGATCCTCAAGCGGGTAGGGCTCCTCTCTGCCGCCGTTGAAAAAATATGTAACGTGCGCGTACTTTTCGGTTTCGGCGATGTGCAGTTGGCGGATTCCCTTTTCGCTTATAATACGCGCAAGAGGATACTCAATATGTTCTCCGGGAAACGCTACGGAAACAGGAAGTGAATAATCATATTGCGTAAACGTAACAACGCGCAATGTTTCCAAAAATTCTGCCCGCGGGAATGCTGTGAATTTTGGATCCGTAAACGCGCGGACAATCTGGCGCGCCCGATCCGCCCGATAATTAAAAAAGATGAGCGCATCGCGATTTGTGATCGGCGCGCTCTCTCCTATCACAGTCGGCGGAATCTGCTCATCAAAGATATTTTCACTATAGAAAGATGCAACCGCTTCATCCGCGCTTGCAAACGTTTTTTCCGATTTTCCACTCGCAATCGCAAGATACGCGGGTTCTATCCGTTCATATCGGCTGTCGCGATCCATTGCCCAAAAGCGACCGGCAATGCTTATAATCCGAGCCGGGGAGCGCAGACGCGCGATCGTTTCATCAAGTTGTTTCAAAAACAAAGGCGCGCTCGCGTATGGAGTATCGCGGCCGTCCAAAAACGCATGAATAAAGACGCGCGGCACCTGCTCTTTAACGCAGAATTCCAAAAGAGCAAACAAGTGCTCAATGTGTCCGTGCACGCCGCCGTTTGAAAAAATACCGGCGATATGGAAAGCCCCATTTTCATTTTTGATTTTGCGCGCCGCTGACAAAAACTTCTCGTTTTGAAAAAAATCCCCATCGCTTATGGCGCGATTTATTCGCGGCAGTTCCTGATACACAATACGGCCAGAACCCAAACTTAAATGCCCGACTTCTGAATTTCCAATCTCTCCCCACGGAAGCCCGACCGATTCTCCGCTTGCCTGAAGAGTTACAGTGAAATAGTGCTGTATCAGATAATCAAACACAGGAGTGCGCGCCTCTGTGATTGCGTTATACCTGGACGGAGGAGCAATACCCCAGCCGTCGTTAATTATAAGAAGGACTGGTTTCATATTGTCAAATTTTCTCCGGTCATCTCGCTTGGTTTTTCTAGTCCTATGATATTCAAAATAGTCGGCGCTATGTCTCCGAGTTTTCCTCCGACTTCTCCAGATTTTTCCCCGCGCAAACTAATCTTTTTTTCTCCCGCGATAATGAACGGCACAGGGCTAGTTTCATGCATGGTGTTTACAGGATCTCCGCCGATATTCTCGGCGTTGCCGTGATCAGAAGTTATAACGAGCGTACCCTGATTCTTCAGAACAAGAGCGAAAATTTGCCGGATCGCGCGATCAACCGCCTCGCACCCTGCCCGCGCCGCGATTATATTTCCAGTATGCCCGAGCATGTCGGCGTTTGCAAAATTCAAACAGAAAAAATTGTACCAGCCCTGTTTTAAGAGCTCTAAAACCAGGCTGGTAATTTCACGACTGCTCATTTCGGGAACCTCGTCGTAGGAACGCGCATCTTTTGATTTCACAAGAATGCGGTGTTCTCCGGCGATCGGTTCCCGATAGCCGCCGTTGAAAAAATATGTAACGTGCGCGTACTTTTCGGTTTCGGCTATGTAGACCTGCCGAAAATCCTCGCGCAACGCGATAGGAATAGTCCCTCGCACATCGCGCGACGGATAGGCTGTTAAAACCTCGCCGAGATCAGGCCCAAAATCTGTCATCGCGACAAATTTGATATTCCGAAGAACTTTTCGGCGGGTGAATGATCCCTGGTTCGCTTCCTCAAATGTATCCTGAACAAAGGGTTTGGTGAGCTGACGCGCGCGATCGGAGCGGAGATTATAAAAAATAATACTGTCGTTGTCGCCGATAATATCTTTCGCGTCTGTATTTTCATTTCTGATAATTGTCGGGGAAATGAACTCGTCTGTTTCTCCACGCGCATATGCGCTGGTGATTGCGTCCTCAAAACTTCTCTCTGTATATTTTGCCTCGCCTGCGACAAGCGCATTGTATATTTCCTCTGTGCGATCCCACGATTTTTTCCGGTCAAGATACAACCGCCCGGCAACGGTTGCAACAGATAGGGCTGAACCTTTTATCGTATCGCAGACATGTTTCCACGCATCTCTCGCGTATCGCGGATGGCTGTCGCGCCCGTCAGTGAAAAAATGCAGGATCATCCGGGCTTTGTGCTTTTGTAAAAGACGGCTTAATGCAATGAGATGATCCGGCGACATGTGCGGACACTGGCTCCCTGATAAAATCCCCATAAGGTGCACGCGTCCATTATGATTCTTTGCGTGT
>Ga0155982_132_pt2 | contig 4009 bp, 3 predicted proteins | sample RifCSPlowO2_02_FD_107636 | JGI IMG/M metagenome (GOLD analysis project Ga0155982, IMG submission 107636) | Candidatus Jacksonbacteria bacterium RIFCSPLOWO2_02_FULL_44_20
ACCCTAAGAACAGTTCCTCACCAATAAAAGTTACTGGCACCGAGCCAAAATACTCCATAGCCTTGCGCTCAACTAACAATTGATACAATAACTCCTGATTTTTATGGTCGCTGGCTATATATCTCTGAACATCAAGTTGGGGGTATTTTTTCTCTAAACTATCCAAAAATGGTTCTTCCGCCCGGCAGTGCGGGCAAGTGGGACTATAAAAAAATAGCACCTCAATTTTATTTTGAGCGGTTGCCTGGACTGGTAATAAAATTGGAACAAATATGATTATCGCTACAGCAATGATACTAAATAATCTGTTCATAATTTTATTCTACACCCAAAACCGCTCCCGTGGGGAGCAGTTAAAGGAACAATGAGTAGCAGACAGGGGGACTTCCTTGACTAGCACCTAGTGGCAGGGGGCGGTAGGAATCTGTCCTGGGCAGCGACGGAAGCTACGCCCACTCGCTTCCGTCGTCGCTCGGCTGCATCACCTGCGGTGATGTGCCTCGCTCCTGCCCTTCGATTCCTCTTATCTCCAACTATGAAAAATCCACCGGCAATTGTCCGATGAATTTTTCATGGCAGGCCACACCGGTATATAACCATCCCTGTGAAGGTTTTGCAAAGGATTCTGAAGACTTAATTGAGGAGCCAAACGACGCACTTAGGTAGGGGTAAAATGTTACAAATGTTACAGTACTTAGGTACTATTTCTTGGAGTTTTTCTTGAATTTTTCTACCAGTTCTCTCGCGTCGTTGTCCCTATATTGAACCAGTGGGTGCTTAAAATAATATGAACTCCAATCTTGGTATCCAGACTGTTTTCTATCTAATGAAACTTTCATAGCACGAATAGCATCAATGATGACACCAGCACTATTGGGGCTATCTTCAACGCTTATTCTTGCCTCCAACTCAAAAGGGATGTCACCAAATTCCCTACCCCTAATATTAATATATGCAATTTTGTTATCTTCTAAATACGGTATATAGTCAACTGAAGCAATTTTCATTGATCTTATCTTACCCTGAGAATTAATTGAATCTGTCTTAGATTTTCTTTTTAGCTTATATCTTTCAGCAACTTGCATGTTTTCAAAATCAGTATTACCACCAACATCAATCTGATAGGTCCCATCAATGATTAATCCACGAGTTTGAACCAAATCAATCAGCATCCTATGAAGGATTGTTGCCCCAACCTGACTTTTAACATCATCGCCTGCACACGGTATGCCAGTGTCAGAAAATCGTTTTGCCCATTTTTTATCACTAGCAATAAAGACAGGTATCGCATTTATAAATGCAATCTTGCAATTTAAAGCTTTGTCTGCCCAAAATTCTGTTGCTTTTTGTGAACCTACAGGAAGGTAATTAACTAAAATTTCTGCTCCGCTTTTCTGCAATATCCTATCGACATCACTCGTTTTTTTAACAAGAGGAAATCTCTTAAGCATGTGCTTTGGAACCCCATCTAAAATTGGTCCTGCATGAACTCTCACTCCCATTTTCGGAGGCTTACTAAACTTTTTTGTATTATTAGGTTGTTTCCAAATAGCTTCAGACACATCCTGGCCAACCTTTCTCGCGTTTACATCAAAGGCTGCGACAATTTGAATGTCACTAATTTTATATTTATTAAAAACTGGGCTGATTAACCCGATATTTTCAGACTTTGATATTTTGGCGTTGCGATAGTAATGGAGCCCTTGTACAAGCGAAGATGCACAATTGCCAACACCTACAATCGCGACTCTTATTTTATTTGACATATAATTAAAACCTTTCTCTAGATACTGATTTAGACATATGACTATAGATTCTATAAATTAGTGAGATTATCCTTTTCAACATTATAATCCTCTCCCCCTTTGAAAGACTAGTGGTAATTTGATCAGGTCGTTCACTGAGAAGCTGACTCACAAGACTTATCTCCTCTACAGAAAATTTTATCTTTCCTAAGTGTTGAAACGTGTCCCACTCGCTTGCAAAATCAATTTTGTCAGTAATCCCATTAAAAAACAAAAAATCTTTAATAACCATTTTAACCCTCTTTATATTGAGATACATTTTTTCATCGGGGATTTCATCATAATCAAAAAAAACTATTCTCGCTTCTGCCAGGTACTGTTGTAATTTCATTAACGTAGTTGCCCGAATCAGATTGAAATTGGGCTGTACTTTTTTTGCAAAAATATTTTCTCCAAATAAAGTCTGCGCTTTTTGAAACTCAAATGCAACATGCGGACCTTGATTAAGAAAAGAATACCAAGAAAGATCTTGGGGAATATCTTCTTTATAAAGGAGCTGGATCTGAAATTTATATTTTTTAAAATTCTTAATTATTTTTTTAACCACTTCTAAATCTTTCTTATCATATTTTTTTAGCCCCAATACTAAATCCTCATCTCTTAAATTTAGAATGTTGTTATAGGGCTTTGACCCCAACCTCAGGATCATAAATAGCCTTCCACCAAAGACTTTCTGAGACATTTTAATAAATGCATGCAATTCTTCCATATGTATAATTATAATAGTAAACCACTCTGGGCTGGAAGCCCAGAGCCTTAGGGCAAGCCTAACGGCTTGCCTTTTGGCTGCAAATAAAAAGGATCTCTTGCGAGATCCTTTTGTTGTTGATTCTTATTCCCCTGACAGAAAGGCCAAAACTCTGGCTTTCATGTCTGAAGTTAATAACGTACGATAGTCGTGCCCCCCTGCTTCTACAGTCAGAACATTGATATCGCAGGACACATTCTTGGTCTTCACGAGCTTTTGAAAATGGGTTGAAGCCGCTTCCAGAATGCTAGTATCTTTGGCGCCACGAACTACCAAGATCTTTTTCCCGTTTAAGCACTCGAGCCACTTTAGGGCCTGAAAATATGGATGTACACCCTCAAACAAGGACCGCCAGCCTTCCTCATCTGCTAATCGATGCGTGTATGGAAGGCAACGCTTCATGTAGGTGAGAAGTCCAGTCATATCCTCAGTTAGACCACTTTCTCCGGCGTTCTTCGAAAACAGGAAAACCGGCGAAAAAAGCAAGAGTTTTGTGACTCCTTTTAATTGTGCCATCGCCGATAAGGCGACGACGCCCCCAAAGCTGGTCCCAGCGAGAACCACTTCTGGAGAAACCGAGAACTCAACTCCAGAGAATGCGTCGGCCACCTTGCCCGATTGAAGAAGCTGAACGGCACTAACTGCCCCCTGAACACAATTCTCTGGGGTTAAGTCACCACCATTATTGAATGTGCCAGGGTACTCCAAATTGAGCAAAGAGTGTCCTTGTGATGCTAAAAAGTCTCCAGCATCATTCTTCTTCGTTGAACCAGGCATGCCCTGTAAAAATACGACGGATGGAGACTCTGAAGAACTCGCGAAGTAGAAATCTCCTGTGACCCCATCCTTTGATACCCTAAACAACTTGGTTGTATTATTCATAATCATTCCTTTCTAATTTTTCTAACAATAACAGATTACTTCCCCCCATTCTTCGGACAGCAAATTGTTAATTCTTAGATAGTTTTCTTCGACCTTTGAAAGCTTAATTCTGGCAGTAAACTTCAGCGGGAGTTTTGTAATCCAGGGCCTGGTGCAGCCGCCGGTGATTGTAGAGCCGGAAGTAACGGCTTAAGGACGCTTCGGCTTCGGCAAAACTCTGGTAATCGCGCAGGTAGACCTCCTCGTATTTCACGGTCCGCCACAGCCGTTCGGTAAAGATGTTGTCAAAGCATCGGCCCCGGCCGTCCATGCTGATCTGAATGTCCGGGTATGCCTTGAGCGCGCCGATGTATTCGAAGCTCGTGAACTGGCTGCCCTGGTCCGAGTTGTGGATTTCGGGGACGGCGGTCTCAAGCGCCTGGCGCAGTGCCGCAACGCAGAAGTCGGCGGTTAGGGTTCGGGACAGCTGCCAGGACAGGACATACCGGGAATACCAGTCGAGAACGGCCACCAGGTAGAACCATATGCCCTGGCCCCGAATAAAGGTAATATCCGTGCCCCATACATGGTTGGG
>Ga0155982_102_pt3 | contig 2479 bp, 3 predicted proteins | sample RifCSPlowO2_02_FD_107636 | JGI IMG/M metagenome (GOLD analysis project Ga0155982, IMG submission 107636) | Candidatus Jacksonbacteria bacterium RIFCSPLOWO2_02_FULL_44_20
CTTGACGATGCACATCGGCCTCATTGTCAATTGTATCAGATATGATGAGGTTGATATGGGCGGCCAAGTCTTTGAGCTCAGCCACCAGATTCTGGTATTCTGATACGTTCTCATCAGAATTGTAAAGCAGGAATATTGTATCGGCGGGAACTTGTTTGAGATGTTTCCGAAGGTCAGCCTTGGCTGCGCCTGGGGCATAACCCCGGGTCGGTATTTGGATATTGTGAATCCGCACAGCGAGATTTTTTACTTGTTCCTCCAGTATCGGAAGCAGCAGTAACTGCAAACTTCCCATCTGGAGAATTTTTTTTCCCATGACTATTACAGCGATGGGTGTGGTTTCTTGTGGCATGGTATTATCCTTTAGGTAATGTGCAATATCAAAATCGTCCCCATTGTAGATTATATTAACTGATTTGTCAAGCGCGCTTAGGTAACCCCAATGCCAAGCATTGGGGCTTGACTATCTATATTTCGCGCGCGACACTGAGCAACAAGCCCTTCGGGCTGGCGACGCTGGTTCCCCAATGCTAAACATTGGGGCTTGTCGTCGAAGTGTCAACGACAATTTAGGGCAGGTAAAGTAAAGGATCTACTGGCAAGCCGTTCATTCTGACTTCAAAATGCAGGTGCGGGCCAGTAGTTAAGTTCCCGGCTCCCCTAGTGCCGGGGGTGCCACCGGTGCCACCGATGATTTGTCCTTTAGTTACAAAATCACCATCGGCCACATCAATTCGACTGACGTGCCCATATACAGTGGAGAATCCGTCGGCGTGTATTAAAAGTATGTAGCTATAACCAAGGCCGGCGTCGCGAGCGCGCCCGACCACACCGGAGGCTGCGGCCTTGATGGTGGTGCCTTGCGATGCCCTAATATCAATAGCCGGGTGTTCAAAATACTTTCTAAAAGGATAGGTCGGGTCTTTGAAGTATGCGGTTATTCCTCGGGCCGGACTAACTGGCCATATCAACGTGGCATCGCCGAATTGGCCAAGCGGGCCAGTAGCCTGCGATAATTTTTGCCGCAATTCGTTTTCTAGTCTCTTAATATCAGAATCGGCCTGCGCCTGTTCGGCGACAGCCTTGGCCAGTAAATCTTGGTAACGCGATTCCGACTGTCTGGTTTGAGTAATCAACGCCGACTTGGTGTCTTTGGTGGCAAGGACCAATGATTGGTTAGTCTCCAATTCTTGTTGAACATCAAGTAGTTCAATTTTTTTGTTAGATAAATCTTGCTGCTTAACTTCCAATTCCGCTTTTAATGTTTGCAGTTGATTAATATTAGATTGCAATGTCCCCTGTAATTCCGACAAGTAATTTAGTTGATCAAAAAAGACACTTAGGCTTTTGTGTAATACTAGGATTTCAACCAAAGATCGCTGATCGGAAATGTATAATTGCCTAATGATTTCCGCCACCTTGTCTTTAGCATTATTGATGTTTTTGTCTTTGGCATCTATTTCTTCGCTAATAGATGTAATTTCCAACCCCACAGTCGCTAATTGCAGCTCGTTGGCTGCAATATCCAGTTGATATTTGGCGATTTTATCGTCTAATACCAATAATTGACGGCGGAGGCTATTTACCTCGGCCTGTTTAGTAGCAATTAGGTTTTTATAATCCTCAATTTGTTTTTGCAAATCATCTAACCTGGCTTTATTGGAAGCAATTTTATCCTGTAATTCGTTAACCTCCGCCATTCGGCCCGAAGCCGCAGGAATTAATAAAGAAAGGATGATTAATGAAACAATTAGCGCTCTCATGATTTTTTTAGAAGATTAATAGCTTGGTTTAACCTGCCTAAACTACTTTCCTTACCTAGGGCAGTCATCACATCAAATACATCGGGTGAGTTGGCTAAACCCGTTAAAGCCACGCGTATTGGCCATAATAGCTCTCCCCTACTAAACTCACCGGCCGACACTAAACTTTCCGCGGCTGACCGAAGTGATTCTGTCGTCCAATTGGAAACGTTCGTAAATATATTTAAAGCCCGTTCTAAGGCTAGTAAGGTTTTGGCTGGGCTGCCCTTTTTGGGAATTAAGAGGGACGCCTCAAACTTAAGTTGTTTTTTGAAAAAGAAATCAGTCGCCTCGACGACGTCACTTAATTTAGTAAGTCGTGACTGTATGGAACTGGTAAAGCCAGTGGTGTCTTGTGAGTGTTTCGGGTAAAAAACCTGTAATTCCTTATCCAAATCCGCCACCGACATTTTCCGTATATATTGCTCGTTAAACCAATTTAGTTTAGTAATGTCAAAAACAGCGCCAGCTTTTTGGACCCTGGACAAATCAAACTCGCGGGTTAAATCATTTAACGTAAAAATTTCTTGTTCGTCGGTGGGGTGCCAGCCTAAAAGCGCCAAATAGTTCACCAAGGCTGGCGGTAAGTAGCCCTGACGACGGTAAGTAGATAGCCAAACCGTGTCGCCGTCGCGACGTTTGGAAAGCTTGGATTTTTTTATATTCAAAACATTGGG
>Ga0155982_132_pt1 | contig 1443 bp, 2 predicted proteins | sample RifCSPlowO2_02_FD_107636 | JGI IMG/M metagenome (GOLD analysis project Ga0155982, IMG submission 107636) | Candidatus Jacksonbacteria bacterium RIFCSPLOWO2_02_FULL_44_20
CGACACGCCCGCCAGCCACGACTGGCCCGCGGCCGTATTAAAACCCAGGCCAAAAAGTTTATCTAAAAACGCCCAAAAGAAAATCCAACCGATGAAAAGCCTTAACAAGCCCCACAGCCAGTCTCTATTTATTGTCTGCATATAGACAATCTATCATTGATCACTTATTGTTGGCTGACGTTTTAAAAAATAACCTCGCTTTAGGGTGGCTGTGAACTCTTTGCCCCAAAACCGCTATTAACCAAACCACCAAAATGACTAACGTCATCGGTACACCAACCAATAATATTTCATTAATTAGTTTGTCCGCGCCAGCAGTAAAGAACGGCGGCGCTAAAATGATTTCACCATTAATTATATGGTCAACTGCTAGCATAATCACACCTCCCCAAAGCATAGCGTTAAGCAAGCTTAACTTAAGTGAAGGCGGGGCCTTTGACTTTAGAGTGGTGGTGACGACGGCTGCTGCCATGGGCACTAATAAACAAGCCATAAGTTTAAGGTTAATGATAATTCTGGCTTCATTATAACAAAAATCCCCGAGTTTAGCATGATATGATTGGGCAGAACATAGCAGATGATATCAAAACCGCCATCGTAATCTTAGCGTATGAAACTAAGCAAATAATATCCACCCAAAAGCAATAGTAAAATCGCCTGAATTAAAGCAGCATAAGTCACGAATTTGCCCTTGCTTATCCATAAAGATAATTTCCAAACAGCTATGCCAAAAACTATTAACTCATCTATTAAATAAAATGAGAGGAATAAGGCTAAATAGCCTAAGTAAGCTAAACCCGACAAATTGGCTTTAGCTAATAGAGCGGCAAACATAACTGGCACAGCGGCTGAGCATGGGAATTCGACCACTGTTACGACAGCGGCAAACAAAAGAATACTACCAATAATCAATAAAACATTGCTTTTCTTGCCAAAAGAGTTTTTGACCAGTTTGGACATCTTACCAATTATCTTTGTTCCCCCGACCTCACAAGCTGGGCCATACTTCCGAAAACGCAAGAATTCCCGGAAAAAATAAATGGCGCCCGCAATACCTAATGCACCCAGCATAAAATCAAGCACCCTGACGTATTGACCTAAGGCTGAAAACAACTGGTGCCAAAATACTATTAATAGGCCATAAATCAGAGCGGTGGTCAGCAAAAATGTACCGCCGTAAATGAATACCTGTCGGCGAGAGCGCAAAACTAGAACCAGACTTAAAATAAGCAGTAAGGCGCCCAATGAACAAACATTAAAACCATCCAGTGTTCCCAAGGTAATGGCCAAGGCAGGTAAAGAATATTTTTCCAGCTTATTTTTATCAATTCCTGCTGCCGTAGCAGCTTCTGGCTGTGTGGCCGCTACTGGCTGCGATGGTTCGGATTGTTCAATTATAGGCTCAATTGAGGCGGGCTCAGGTTCAAACGCCGCCAGTTGCCT